>Ga0268298_10000128_pt1 | contig 95990 bp, 76 predicted proteins | sample WWTPWeurt_MetaG_FD_194462 | JGI IMG/M metagenome (GOLD analysis project Ga0268298, IMG submission 194462) | Activated sludge microbial communities from WWTP in Nijmegen, Gelderland, Netherland - WWTP Weurt | ecosystem: Engineered > WWTP > Aerobic digester > Activated sludge | place...
CGCTTGTGTCTTCGTTGATTGGGGCCGATCCGACTCCTGATCGTGCAAACGTGGCCCCGAGTTATTTGGGAAAGAATTGTTTGGCAGGCGTGCTGTATTTCGTGCTGCTTCAAAACGGAGACGGATATAGTTGTCGCACGGCGCGCAGGTTCAAACAGGGGTATTTGGGAAATGTCTTTTCGGAAACCCTGCAACTGTGGGACAAAGCGAGGGCTTGTCCGTACTCGATTTGTCCCTGCACGACCCCGGCGAATCGGGGGATGATTTCGGGGATCGGGAAAAACCGAGAATCGGAGTAAGAAAGTGCTGGAAGGGGTTGTGTCCTGGAATGTGAATACGGCATGCAACTACCGATGCAGTTATTGCACGCAAAAATTGCAAGAAGATCGCGGTCGATGGAGTCAGGATACGCCCCGTTTTTTGAAAAGTTTTTCGCGCTTGCCTGGTCGTTGGGAGATCAAACTTTCGGGTGGGGAACCGTTCGTACATCCGACGCTCGACGAGATCACGGAGGGTTTGGCTGCAATCGGGCATCGCATTTCGATCGTGACGAACTTCTCTGCCACAGAGCAGAAATTGCATTCCTTTCTGCGCGCTGCGAAAGGCAGAGTCGGTGTTTTTTCGTGCAGTTTGCACTTGGAATACGTTTCCGATGTGGATGCGTACATCGAAAAGGCGGCTGCGTTTTCGCGGTCTCTGTTGGAATGTCGAGATGCGAGTCTTCCGTTTCCGAGTTTGAATGTGACCACGGTTGCGACGCACGCAGCGCTGCCGCACATTCGGTCTTTGCAGAGACGTTTTTCGGAAAAAGGGGTTACATTCAAAGTCCAGCCCGAAAAAATCGAAGGGGGGATTGTGGAGTACACCCAGGAAGAACAAGCTCTGCTTGAAGAAATGGGCGGGCACAATCGAACGGGACAGATTGCACATTGTTTTACGGGAGAACCGTGCTGGGCGGGGACAAGGTATTTTGTCCTGGATGACAAAGGAATCGCGTATCGCTGTTATCCCGCGCGGCGTCAGAAAATAGAACGGCTGGGAGACTTCCTTTCGGACTCCTTTTCTCTGTTTTCGGGACCGCGCCCGTGCCCCTATCCCCTGTGTTACTGCACGGTTCCGATCGAAAGAGGTTTTGTGAAAAAGCAAACTACAAACGCGCTGGTCTCAGGGCAAGGACTGAAACACTCATGAAGTACACAAGTTTTCGGAATCTGATCGTGTTTTTTGCGGTGTCGGGTCTGTTTGGTTCTCTGTATCACTGCGCGAAAAACGCGCCGACGACGGTCGAAAAGAAGGGGAACATCGAAGATCCTGTGAATGTCTCTCCGCGAGTCGAGGAGGTCGGAAGTGCGGGGAGCCGAGGGTCTGTGACGACGGCGCAAGACACTCCAAAACCAGTCACGACAAAGCAAGACACAGGCACTCAAGAGGTCAACAAGACGGCGCGACCGACGTTTCCCATGCGTCCGTTTGATGACGAAATCGTGCAGCTCTTTCAGCAGAAAGCGACGTGGGACAAGGTAAAGGATGCAACGCCGAATCGTCCCTACAAAGTCAATTTGTATGCGGAAGGGGGGAAGGTCGTTCGCGCGAAGGTAGACCTGAATCGGAACGGAAAATGGGACGAAAAATGGTCGGTAGACGAAAAAAATGGGGAGCCGGTGTACAAACGCCAAGTTTCTCCCACCGACGATGACACGAACTATCCAGAGAAGTACAAACTGCGCAACAAACAGAATCAAAAGTTATGGGAACAAGCGGAACCCTAAGTACAACCGTGCGACCTATGCGGTTTGGGACGCACCTGCATGGGCAAGGACAGCGGTTTTGGGAAGGCGTGGCAAATTTCCCCGGTTGTGTTGCCCATTTCCACGAAATCGCAGGTCGTACTTTTGCCCCCGTGGTCAATCTTTTGCGGTTTTCCCGTGAGAAACACAGTTTTTTGAACCATTGGCACTGCTTGTGCTTGTAACATGGCCCGAAACGTCAAACCCGTTCACTGGAGGTACTGGACATGTCGATGATGAAAGCCCTGGCCGATGCATTCCACGAAGGTGGCTGGCCGATGTGGCCGATCTTGCTGCTCATGATCATTGCGTGGGGCATCTCGATCGAGCGTGTGATTTATCTGAAGAAAGCCGGCATCGATAAAAAGAAGCTGCTTTCGCTCCTCAAGAGCCAGATCATGGCTGGCAACATTCAAGGCGCGGTCAAGGTGTGCAGCGGCAATCCGACTCCGGTTACCCGCATCATTCAAGCAGGTCTGACCAAGTTCAATCGTCCCGATACCGAAGTTCAGGCGGCGATGGATGAACAAGCCCTTCACGAAATTCCGAAACTCGAAGCCCGAACCGGTTATCTGGCCATGCTCGGCAACGTCGCAACGCTGGTCGGTCTGCTCGGCACGATTCTGGGTCTGATTCACTCGTTCGCAGGCGTCGCAGGCGTCGATCCCTCGATGAAAGCCACGTTGCTCGCGAAAGGTATTTCGGAAGCCATGAACTGCACCGCATTCGGTCTGATTTGCGCGGTTCCGGCTCTTCTGTGGTTCGCCATCCTGAACGGCTGGACGCAGCACACGCTCGACGACATCAACGAGCTGTCGGTTCAGGTTGTGAACTTGGTGGTGGGTCACCGCAACGCGATGAAGAACGCGGGCGGACAGGCTTAATTCGACGTGGACGGGTTGGAGTGGGCGTGAGTGCCCACTCCGCGAGCCCAAACAGGGAGTTACTACTATGGGCGGTGCAGCACCTACGCCATCAGGCAAAGGCGGTAAAAAACCGCTCGATGCCGCAATCAACCTGGTCCCGTTCATTGACCTTTTGTCCTGTTGTATTTCGTTCCTTCTCATCACGGCAGTGTGGACGCAGCTTGCCCGCATGGACGTGACGCAAAAGTCCAAGTCGAACAGCGCACCGACGGATGAACCTCCGCAGAATCAGGTGACGTTGACGCTGTTCGTGAACAAGGACAACACGTTCACGTTCTCGAAATCCACGGGCGAGAGCATCGCGATCGAAGCAAAAGCGGACGATTACGACTACGTGAAGCTTGCGGACACACTGGCGCAGGCCAAGAAGGACCACGCGGACAAAGAAGACCTGACGATCAAGACGGACGATGTGGTGGTCTATCAAAAGATCATCAAGACGATGGACATTGCGATTTCCGCGAAATTCCCAACCGTGACGCTGACTGACAAGGGCGCTGGAGGCTGACCATGAGCAGTGCATTTGACAAGGGTGGCCTCATCAAACAGCCGGGGCCCAGGCTTCGGAAGTTCATTCCGCTGAAGTTTGTGACGAAGCACGGCGCGGGGAAGAAATCGACCTATGCAGAGCTGAATCTGACCTCGATGGTCGATATGCTCACGATTCTGGTCGTGTTCTTGCTCCAAACCTTCTCGGCGTCAGGCGAACTTCTCACGGTATCGAAGAACATCACGCTGCCCGAGGCTCTGAACTACAAGGATCTGGAACAGGCCCCGATCATTTCGATCTCGCGAGATTCGGTCACGCTCAACGGCGAACCGAAAGCGGATTCGTCCGAGCTTACGCGTGAGACGACGATGGATTGGAAAATTCCGCAGCTTCACGACGATTTGGTCGTCCTGAAAAACAACTTCAAGTTGTTGCACCCGGACCCGAACGACTGGAAAGGTCTTGTCATCATTCAAGGCGACAAGAACATCGACTTCAAAGTGCTCAAGAAGGTCATGTACACGTGTACGGTCGCGGGCTACAACAACGTGAACTTTGCTGTGTCGCAAAAATCCAAAGGCGGCGCAGCCCCCGCCGGTCACTAGTTCCTTCGTTCCCAACCAAAAACGACTGCGGTGCGCGCGAGCCATGTCGGACGCGCTCACGGCGGCGTCCGCCTCCACGAAAACGGCAGCCAGTTCCCATGCAGAAACGGCCGCGGTGGGCGCGGGCTGTGTCGGCGACAAACCCGGCACAACGTACGGGGGTCTTGCTCGCAACCCCGAAGCTGCTCTCCCCCCACACTCTGTATTAGCTGGTGAGCAGCAGGCCGCAGACGGAATGTTGTTCGATTCGGTCGAGGGAGAGCGACAACATGTCTACATTGGTGTGCCCCGCTCGAACGACCAACAGCGCCTCGCCGCCGTGTTGAAGAAGCAGGCGCGCATCCGCCGCGAGGCTCATGGACGGCGTATCGACAATCACGTAGTCGAACGCCTCGAGCAAATCATCCAGCAGCGATGCAAACGCGGGTGAGTTTTCGACCGCTGCCCGGTTTTTGGGATTCGCAAGCACAGGGGCCGGAAGCAGACACAGATCCGGCGACACCTCCCAGAGTTCCGGTTTGCAATCGCGCAGGTCTGTGGACGGAATCTCCTGGCCGGGCAAAAACAGAGTATGAAGGCGCGGGGCCAAGACCTGAGCATCCAGAAGCGCCACTTTTGAACCTCCGCCCTCGGCCAGGGCCAACGCCAAATTCGCCGCCGCAACCGATTTGCCTTCCTGCGGCTGGCTGCTGACCAAAAACAGCAACCGTGGATTGCCCCGTTCGCGCAGGCGACAGCTGAGCAACCTGATTTGCTCTGCCCGCGCCCCATCCGGCTGGCTCAGCAAAAAAAGCTCTGGTGATGGTGGAAGGGAAGGAATCGTGCGAACGACATAACCCAGTTCCCGCAGCCTGGTCTTCCCAGGTTTGGGAGGAGGCCGAACACCGGTCTCTGTTTTCGGTGTGTTTGCGTCTTCCTGCCCGCACAAAAGCACCTCTGGCAAGACGTTTCGGCGAGGTCGGCGATCGTTTTTCGGAAGGTTCGCCAGCACCGGCAGCCGCGCCGCGTGCCACAAATCCACCGCAGAAAAAATGCGCCGATCCGAAAGCGCGCGGATGACGGTGATCGCCAAACCCGCAAGAAGCCCCAGCACAGACAGAAGCCCCAGCATCAGGTTTTTCGACAGACCGCGTGGTTTCGTCGGAAAACTCGCGTTGTCGATGATGCGCGCTGCCGCGTTGTTCGGCACACGAGCAAGCTGTTCATTCACCAGTGCTTCCTGCTGTCGTTCGCGGAGTTTGTCGAACGTGACGCGCGCGTTTTCCAAATCTCGAAACAGCCGCGCGTATTCGGCTTCGGCGCTCAGCGCCTCCTGGTCGGCGGAGAGTTTGTCTGTGCCAGTCAATTTGCGACGCATCGCCGCAATCTGCCGATCCAGCGCGGCCATTTGCGCTCGTGTCTTGGCCTGTAGCAGCAGATCCTCTGCCAGCTTCGGACTGTTGCCGCTTCGCACATCCCGCACGTCTTTGGAAATGCGTTCCATGTCCGCCGTGATGCGTTGGAATTCAGGGTACTGCGGCGTGTAGCCTTGGCTTTTCAAGTCCAAAAGCTGCTGCTGAAGCCGCTCGATTTCCAGCACTTTCTGTTGCGCCGGATCGAACTTGTGCGCGCTTTCGATTTGCGCGATTTGAGCCTCGAACTGGGCTCGTTTTTCCAGCAGCGGACGCAGCTCAGGCGAAGAAAAATTCTCGGCCACCTTCGTCGCTGTCAGAACCGGCTTGTCTTTGGCCGTGACGAGCAACTTGTCCGCAGCCTGCAAACCCAGCTTGTTTCGCTCCGTCGCTGAAATCGACACGAGCAACTTGGGGTGTTTTTGCACAAATTGCACAACTTGGTTTTCTGCCTCGAGCAAGCGCTGTTTTGACCGTTCGGTTTCGTCTGTCAAAAAGACGCGCACACGTTTTGCGGTCTCGATCCGCTGCGCAACCACGTCTTGGACGCCCGCCTCCGCAAAGGTCTGGAGCACGATCTGCGCAAGCACAGGGTCCCGAGCGTTGTACGTAAGCTGAAAGAGCCGCCGTGTGACCGCCTCGACCAGCAGCGTGCGCTTGATGTCCTCGACGAGCGCGTCCAGGCCTTTGTCCGTTTGAAGCTGGGCAACGTGGGCCAGCTCGGGCCTTGCCGCAATCTTTGCCACGTTCGCCCGCACGCTGGCATCCACAACCACCCGCGCGCGAAACGCATTCGCCAGCGCGTCAGGTAGATCGGCCCATTCGCTGGGGTCCTCGCGTTGCCCCGGAACGCTCCGCGCATCCAGGTCTTCCCCGACGCGAACTTGCGCCAGACTTTGATACATCGGGCGATAGTTCTTTCCGAAATAAAGACCCGCAACCACGAAAACCGTCGAGGCCAACACCCACAATGGCCACTTTTTGCGCACACGAAAGAACACGTTCCACGCCTCGCTGCGCAGACGAAGCGAGGGGTTTTTTGTGTCGGTCCACATCGCGTGCGTATATCCCTGCCGCCCCCACAGGTCAAGCCACACGACGCATGCCGCGCCAATTTCCCGCTAATCCGGTTCTCGCAGTTTGAATTCTTTCATTTTGATTTGCAGACTTTTGCGGCTGATTCCAAGCTGCCGAGCCGCCTGAGTGACATTGCCCTGTTTGTCATTTAGAGCCCGCTGTATCATTTCGCGTTCAACGCGCTCGGTTTCTTGGCGCACAATTTCTTTTAATGAAGTGGCGGCGGGCCGACCCGAAATCGGTTCTTTGGGGGATGGTTTGGCCCATGCGGTTTGTGCGATGTGAATGGAAGAATGCGCCGAGTTGCTCTGCACCACGTTATCTGGCAAATCACTTACGTCGATAAAAGGCCCTTCTGCCAACAAAACTGTTCTCTCGACAATGTTCTCCAATTCCCTGATATTTCCTGGAAATGGATATCGCAACAGAACAGCCATCGCTTCGTCGCTGAGCCCTGTAATTTGCTTGCGCAGGCGTTCGTTAAAACGCGCAACAAAATGCGAAACAAGAAGGGGAATGTCCTGGGCCCGTTCGCGAAGTGGAGGCAGCACGATGGGTACGACATTCAAGCGGTAATACAATTCTTCGCGAAAGTTGTTCGCTGCGACTTCCTTGACCAAATCACGGTTTGTGGCCGCGATGACGCGCACATCCACGTGCAAGGTCTTGAGGCCACCGACGCGCTCGAACTCGGATTCTTGCAGAACGCGCAGCAGTTTGACCTGCATTTCCAGCGCCAGCTCTCCGATTTCGTCCAAAAACAGCGTACCGCGATCCGCCAATTCAAAACGACCCGGTTTCGAGGACACGGCCCCTGTAAATGCGCCCTTTTCATATCCAAAAAGCTCGGATTCCATCAATGTTCTTGGAATCGCTGCGCAATTGATACGAATGAAGGATTCGTTTTTGCGGCTGGAATGTTCGTGCAAAGCACGCGCGACCAATTCCTTTCCGGTTCCGCTTTCCCCAATAATCAGCACCGTCGATGGAGACTCTGCCACCTTATCAATCAGAGAAAACACACTCTGCAAAGATTTTGCGGTTCCCACCAAACCATATCTACCGATTTGCGGTGGCAAAGGACCTGGCGCGCGACGCGGAGATCTTTGGTCTAATTCATAACTCGCGACGGCTTTTCGGACAACTTGCAAAATATGTTCATTGTCCGTTCCTTTTTCGACAAAATCGAACGCCCCGAGTTTCACGGCCTCGACAGATTCTGTGATACGTCCATAGGCAGTAAAGATAATGACCTTCAAATCGGGATATTCGTTGATCGCTCGACGAAAAAGCTGCATTCCATCGAGTTTCGGCATGCGCATATCGGTGATCAGCACCGCGACTTGTGAAGTCAGAAGCGACAGCGCCTCCTCGCCGTCTTTGGCCTCGGAAACTTCATAGCCTTCACGGCGCAAAAGGGACGACAGAACTTTGCGCAAACTCGGTTCGTCGTCGGCAACAACAATACGGCAGGCGGAAGGAGACACGGCGCGACCTTATCAGACGGCGAGAAAGCGAGTCAAACCCTGCACGGCTGCACCCGGCTTTGCAACAGCTCGCCCACCGCTGAAAGTGCCTCGTGCGAGGCCGCGCCTTTTCGATACGCGATGTCAAGCGAACTTTCCGCCACGATTCGGTACACCTCGGCAACCTGGCAGCTCAACGCCCCAAGTGCGGTGAGGTGTTCCGACACCGTGGATGCGTCGCCGCGAGCAATCGGGCCAGTGAGTGCCTGCGGCAGACCGACCTCTTCGATGTTGCGGAGAACGGAATCGGTCAACGCGCAAAGCGCCTGCTGCCCAACGGTTTTTGGCAAACCCAACTTGGAAAACAGTTGGATGGCTGTGTCGATCAGGGTCGCAACATGCCCGGCCACGAGCACCGCCGCCGCGTGATACGTCGAAAGCTGGGCTTCTGCGAGGGGCAGCGGTATCCCGGACAAGCCTTCGCACAGTTTCTTTCCGACGGAGACGGCCTGAGCATCGCCACAAATGGCGAACACGGTCCCCGAAAGCTCTGCGACTGAAGTCGGCCCTGCCAAGTCGTTGTCGTCGCTGGCTGCGCGATGGACAAAAGAACGCAGCGGATGAAACAAACCCGTTCCACCGACTTTTCCGGTGATGTTTTGGAATACTGCCGACGGTTTCCGCCCACCCGCGCAGTGCAGCACGACGGAACGGGCGTCTGCCGCCCCGTGCGAAACAACATAGTCGGCGGCCTGCTCGATCGCGTCATCTCGGACGGCCAACAGCACCACTTCCGCTGCATTCTGGTCGGTTCCCTCGGGCCACAGCGGGCCGTGAGAGCGCGACCACGATCGCACGTCGTTTCCAGCCTGGACAAGCGCCCGATGAAACGCCTTTCCGACCGGGCCAGCACCGACGACCAAGATACGCAGCGGGGTTGCAAGTTGCGCCGTTTCGGAAAATAGCTCGGGTGTCGTCACGGTTTTTGCTCCTTGTGTTCTGCATACAGCCCGTGTCGGTGGATGTAGTCCAGCACGCGCAAGCTCACGAGGCCGGTCGGCTTTTCCCCACGCCGTAAGGCCGCCCGGACCAAGGTGGAACTCACCTCGGGCAGCGTGATTGGATGCAGCGGCCACTCATCCGTAGGCAGACGCAGCGCGGTCGAATCTGCCTCAGCACCGCCTCGGGACAAGACGAGAAAACGCACCGCCACAGACAAATCCGAAAACCCGTGCCAGCGTTCCCGTTCCTTCAACAAATCCGACCCGATGACGAGCGAAAACTCAGCGCCGGGAAATTCGGCCTGCAAACGACGAATCGTGTTCAGCGTGTAACTCGGCCCGGCCAAGTCCTGTTCGACCGTGGACACAAAAACGCGCGGACCCAGCGACTCTGCGACGAGATGACACATCGCCAGTCGGTGCGAAAAAGGCGAAAGAGGCTTGTCAAACGCATGCCGATACACAGGCACAAGCCACAACGCATCGACCGGAAACGTCTCGAGCACATACAACGCGGCAAGCTGATGTCCCAAATGAGGTGGGTCAAAACTGCCGCCAAAGACCGCCACACGCATGCAGCCCATGGTGGGACCGCCTGTGGCTGAAAATCAATCCCAACGCGGCCTGGTGTTTGCGCCGCAACCGAGTCGCGCGGGTTTCATTCCCGCATGTGATGTGCGGGTTTTGACCCTCAGTTGTAGGGACAAGTTGATGGATTGATCCATCAACTCGCCTGGGCCCCGAAACCGCAGTGAGAGCCTCACGATGCAGCGGTTGCTTGGCACGCGGGCTGCTGTTTTTTGGTGCATGAACAACTCCAAAAACAAACACAAGCTCTCTCGGTCGTTTCTTTTGTCTTTCGGGCTCTTGGCCTTTGTTGGATGCGGTGTAGAGCCGGAAACCAATGACCCGGTAAACCCGAGCTTTTTCGAGTCCACGGCGATGCCGGCGTGCGGCACGGTGTTGGCCTCGTGGAACGGCTCGAATGCGTATTCCAATGGGTCAAACACGGGCACGGGTTACTCGTGCGCGGGCACAGGCAGCTACGGCTATCAGTACCAGTGCGTCGAGCTGGTGATGCGTCACTTCTCGCAGAAATGGGGCCTGCGATGGTGGGGAAATGCAAAAGACCTGCTCAACAACGCGCCACGCGACAAGGTGAACGTGTACTACAACGGCGACAGCGGGCATCCGCCCAAACCGGGCGACATGCTGGTGTGGACCAACGGCACCTACGGGCACGTCGCGCTCATCACGCGCGTCGGCGGCGGCACGCTCGACATCATCGAACAGAACGTCACCGGAAACGGCAAGGCGACGTTGTCCTACAATGGTGCCTCTGTGGGCAGCCGGTGGGGAAGCTGGGTTCCAGCAGGTTGGGCGAACGCCAAGGCCAACGGCGGCGGCGGTGGCGGCATCAGTTGGGATTGCAACAAGAGCGCGTACAACGGCAAACAGTATTGGACCTGCTCGGGCGGCAATCTGTACAAGTGCGTGAGCGGCGTGCCTCAACAAGTCGTTTGCGCCAAGGGCTGCAACGTAAGAGCCCTGGGCACCGACGACGACTGCAAACTCTAGCCGGTTCCCGCCCAGAAACTGCCTTTTCCCATAACGAACTAATCCGAAAACGGGGGGGCCGGTTCGCCGTCTTGGGGCGCTTCGGTTTTGGGAGGCGTTTTCCCGCGCCACATCACCCACACGGGCTGTATCGAAAGCCATAGACACGACACAAACAGCAAAAAGCCGCTCGTCGGATAGAGCGCGGCGAAGTGTCGTGAGCCGTATCGCATAAGCCACGGCGCAACCATGTGCAAAAAAGCCGCTCCCCACGCGAGCAGAATCCACACAAGCTGGGCAGTCGGTCCCGCTCCGGTCAGCACGTACAAGTGGGTCAACACAAGCAAGAACACCGGAATCGTAAACAGGTGAAAATGCGTAACCTCGAGCAGCTTGCGATAGGGCATGGCCAGGTGAAGCGCGACCTCGGGCTCATCGGGCGGAAGCTCGATGGCGGGCCCTGCTGGCGATGCCGAAGTCGGTTCCGTTTTGGGTGCCGTTTTTTCGGCTGGCCCGTAGTAAGTCCCGACGCGGGCCAAGTGTCCCGTGCGCAGAGACGGACCGACCAAATCCTCATACAGCAGCACCGACGACAAAATCGCCAGCAGCGAAAACACAGAAAAAAGCGTGTAGACGAGCTTGGCGGCGGGCGACAGGTTCCACAACCGAAACCGCGAGGCAGCGAAGTGACGCATGGTTTCGTGAGGTAGCAGGTTACGAGTTTGGCGGCAAGCTGGCCGAGGTGCCTTTGGGCTGTCTCAACAAAAGTTCATCGACCAGCGCCAGGGCCCGTTGAACGCCGACCACCATCGCACGCGACGAAATCGTCGCCCCGGAAATGGCAATGATTTCTTCGCCCTCCCGAAGCACGTCTTGAGGCACTTTTCCGACGAACTGCTCGCGGAAACGAGGATCGCGGATCTCGTCGCCGAAACGCTCGCGGTACGCCATGACTTCCTGGCGCAAAATGCGACCTTTGGCGTCGAACATCACCGCAAACGAAATGGGCAAATGCTGGCCTTTTTCGTCGTCCATGATCGCGTAACCATCCACGCGATCGCCGGTCTTCGCGACGTAGATCGTGTAGCTCGGTTTGCGCGGCGCGTATCCAAGGACACGGGTCAGCCGCTCGCGCTGTTCCAGCGTCAGATCAAAACGCAAAAACGTGACGGACTGGCTGCGCGGGAAAAACTCCGACAGCATCGTGCGCGGCGTGAAAAATGCGGTCTGCGCAAAAGCCTGATCACCATCGGACAAAACCAAAAACACGGCCAAAAACACGGCCAGGGGCGCGACCGCTTCAAAACGACCAGCACGGCCAACACGACGCAACACACGACCCAGCGCGCGAGCAGAATTGAAAACGATTTTCATTAACTCTTCTCTACAGCCTGAAAGCGGGCGAGTCAATCCGGTTTCCGCGTTGGTACGCAACATGCTTTGAAACCGCTCGCCAACTGGTTGGCTTTTCGAGAGGAAATACATGACCTTGCGACCGTCTGTGTTCATTCGCCGCATGTTTGTCGGCGTTGGTTTGGGGCTGTGCGTGCTGTTTTCTGGATGCGGCGACAACCGTCTGCCGGAAAACGACGAGGACATTCCTTTCTTTGCGACTCCGCAGAGCATTCCCACCGGGTATTACGATGGCGCGTCGGGAAAAACAGGAAACGACTTGTTGGTTGCTCTGTCGGACATCGTGACGCGAGGGAGCCGCAGTCTTTCGTACAGCGCGGCGCGCGACAAGATGTTTGCCGACGTGGAAGACCCGGACAATGACAACGCGGTGGACTGTGTGTACACGGGCCGAGTGGCTCAAAAGATCACGAGTTCCTCGACGGCGTACAGCGCGAAGCTAAACACGGAACACACATGGCCACAAAGCCTTGGGGCTCGGGGCGTCGCGCAGTCGGACGTGCATCATTTGTGGGCGTCTGACGTGGATTCAAACAGCCGTCGGGGAAACTATCCGTTCGGGGTGGTCAAAAGTGTGACGTGGACCGCTCCAAACCCCGATGGAACCCCGCCAAGCAAACTCGGCAGAGACGACGCAGGTCGGATGGTCTTCGAGCCCCACGACCGAACCAAGGGCGACATCGCACGCGCGATTTTTTATTTCTATACGCGGTATTACAGGAACCGACCGTCCGACTTCACGCTGGCGAATTTCAACGCCGAGGAAGCCACGCTCCGCCGCTGGCATGACGCCGACCCGCCCGACGCTGACGAACGAAGCCGCAACGACTTGGTGTACGGCATCCAGGCCAATCGGAATCCGTTCATCGATCACCCCGAGTACATCAAGCAAATCCCGGATTTTCCCGACCGCTGATCGTCGAACGCGGTCACTCGGGCAAAGACCAGGAACCTCGCTTCTTCGGGCTGTTTTCTGCCCAAACCTAGATGTTCAAATTGAGTAGTTTGTAATACGATTTTCTTGGGCCTTTCTTTTTTGCTCGGCCCAAGAGAACCCATGACACAAACCACGTATCGTCCGCGTTTTGTGGTGACTGCGCGGCTAGAATCGCCCGACTTCAGTCCTGATGCCCAGGTGCTCAGCCTGTCGCAAAAAAACGTCTGTTTTTTGTGTAATGAAGCACCCGGTCTCGGAACAGAAGTCGAAGTTGTGATTCATGTGCCCGCCGTGCGGTCGTCCATCTCGGCCTTCGGTCGCGTGGTGTGGCGCAACAAAGGCGTGCCAGCGGATGTCGCGGTTTCCCTCGAATCGCTCGACCCCGACGGACGAGCCCTGCTTTCGCGATACCTGGAGCAGGTGTATGCCGTCTCAACACATGTCAGAGAAACGCCCACGACACGCCTAGCGCATGGCGTTCCCGATCGCGCTGCCACCGACGGCGAGTAGGGATTTGAGATCCTCGTCGTTGAACAGAAGTTGCGCCCCCACAAAGTAGTCGCGCCCGAAACTGCCCTGCCCGCCCGGCGGACGATCGTTGATGGTGTCGTCGATGCCCGCAAGCAGATACAAGTGGCGATAAAACTCGACGGTTGTGTAGACGCGCAAGCGGGGCCAAATGTTGGTGCGGAAATCGAACACGTCGACGCGAAACGTCCAACGCTCTTTGAACATATCAATGTCCATGCCGACACCGCCGGAGCTTTCCTTGATGCCGTAGCGCAGCGTCAGAATGAACCACTTGGGGTTTAACAAAAGCCGTTTGGCGAATTGAAAGCTGATTTTGAAACCCCGCGTGAGCGTCACCAAATCGGTCGTGGTGGTCAGCGGCTTCGACGGATCGTCGGTGGTCGTGATTTGGCGCGAAAACGACCTGTTGAGCCTCGGATCGTCGATGAGTTCGATTTGGTAGTACTTGTCGGGCCTCGTTTGCAGTCGGACTTCGATGGCGTTTTTGAAATCGTTGCTTTGGATGTAGTACTCGCTGCGGAAACCGACGATGGTCTGCAACCGCCCAATGCCACCGACGAGCTCCTGCGCGTCGTTTGTGATTTGCTCGATGTTGTTTCCGATGGCGTCATCGACCAAGAGCCGTCCGACGGTGCCTTTGCCTTTTCGCATGTCTCCGGTGATGTGGTCCACGTTGCCGAGCGCGCTGTTCAGGGAATCGACCGCCTGCGACAATTTGTCGAGGTTTTGCCTGAGTTTGGCCCCAGTTGAATCGACCTCGGACGAGCCTTTTCCCACCAAATCACGCAACCCTTCGGTCACTTCGCGAATGTTCGCGATCGAAATTTGAACGTCTTTGGCGGATTGCCCCGACGTAATCCCGCGCACATCCTGGGCAATCGCATCCACGTGTTTGAGCAGCTCATTGACGGCTGTGGAATTGGCGGCCACGGAATCTTTGACCTCCCGAGCGATGTCCTGCATCGGACCTTGGGTCAGGCGCTGCACGTCGCGCAAAATGTCGCGGACAATCGGCAGCGTTTCGTTGACTTGGTACAAAATGTCGCCCGTCGTCACAGCCTCGATCACGTTGATGACCTGATCGCCATTCTTGAGCCGCGTGTTCTGCACGATCTGCCCCGAAAGCGGATCGGGCGATTGAGACGTACCGGGATCGATTTCCAGAAAGTACTCCCCGAGGAGCGAACTCGATTTTTTGTAGAGCACGGTGTTGGACCAAAGCTCCACGTCGGGACGCATCCGAATGCTGATCCGAGCGTAGTTGCCTTGCAGCCGCCGTTCGACGATTTCCCCGACGATAAGCCCGGCAATTTGGACGCGCGATTTGTCGACAAGACCCGTCGCATCGCGAAACAGCGCCCAAACGACGGGACCTTCCTGGCCCCGCACACCTTTGGATACAAAGCGAAAAGCGACGACGCTCAGCGCGACCATCACCAAGGTCGTAAAGCCTACTTTGAGGGCTGCGCTCGCGGTTTTCATACAACAACTCCTGGCCTAAATGGCTTCGTCCACAATCAAGTCTTTTTCGTCGCAAGGCATCATTTGAACTGCACCGCTGGTCTCGACAAATTCGCGCAACCACTTGTGGCGGCTGCGGCGGATTTCCTCGGCAGAACCACTTTCGATGATAACGCCTCCATATAGTGCAGAAATGCGATCTCCGATGCGAAACGTCGAGGCCATGTCGTGGCTGATGATGACGCTGGTCACGGCATGTTCACGGGACACGTCGCGAATCATGTCGTCCACGTTTTTGGTCGAAACAGGGTCCAGTCCCGTCGTGGGCTCGTCGTAAAGCAAAATTTGCGGTTTCATGACCAGCGCCCGCGCCAAACCCACACGTTTTCGTTGTCCGCCCGACAATTCCGACGGAAATTTTCGCAAAAGCACCTGCGGCAAAGCCAACTTGTCGAGCTGTTCCTGAGCGATGCGGGAAAGCTCGGCTCGACTGAAAAACCGCCGTTTGAGCGTTTTTCCCCGCGCGTCCATGCCGCCACTTTCAGGATCGCCGTGTTCAACCAGCGGAAAAACGATGTTTTCCTCGACGGTGAGCGAATCGAATAGCGCGGCATATTGAAACAGCATCCCGAATTTTTTGCGCACGCGATTCAGCGCAAACTCATCGAGTGGAACCAAGTCCTCACCGTCGCAATAGATGTGTCCCTGGTCCGGCTTCAGGAGACCCATCAAGTGCTTCATGATGACGGATTTGCCCTGCCCCGAACCGCCGATGATGACGTTGATTTTGCCGCGCTCCACGTCCAGGTCGATGCCACGCAAAACAGCATGCGGGCCAAACGTCTTGTGTATCCCGCGCACGCGAATGTGGTACCGGTCGTTTTTGGGCTGCGGATCATCGTCGGGAATCTGCCATTTTGAGACGGCCACGACGTTCTACCCGTTTTTCCCAGAAGCCGTCAGCCACAGGTCGGTCAGAAAATAATCGAGCACCAAAATGGTCACGAAACTGCCGACCACCGAACGTGTGGTTGCAATCCCTACGCCCTTTGCCCCACCCGTCGCGTGATAACCCTGCTGGCACGCAATGAGCGTCAGCACACACCCGAATACAACCGACTTGACCAAGCCCTGCGTGATGTCATTCGGGTCGAGAAGCCACTGCGCTTTTTCAATGAACACGCCGCGATCGACGTTTTGCACACCTACGGCCACAACGTAGGCCCCGAGAATACCCACGCAGTTGAACAACATCGCCAGAAGCGGAACCATGATCGTGCCGGCAAGCACCCTCGGCACCACCAAATACTGAACGGGATTGACCGCCATCGTCGCGAGCGCGTCGATTTGCTCGGTGATGCGCATCGAGCCAAGTTCGGTCGCCATGCCTGCACCTGCTCGAGCCGCGACGACAATGGATGTAAACACCGGAGACAGCTCGCGTGCCAGCGCCAAACCCACCGTGGCACCGGTGAACGCCTGGGCTTGAAAAGTCCTAAGCGCGCTCGAAAGCTGAAGCGCAAACACCGCGCCCACAAACAACGAAATCAGAAGCACGATCGGCAGCGATTCAAAGCCGATGAACACCATCGCATCCAACAGAACGGCCAGCCGAAACGGAGGGCGAACGGCCCAACGAAACACGGAAAACAGCAGCAGCATGTGCTGGCCCAACGCTTCGACCACGCCACGCAAAAGGCGCAACGGCGGCAGCCAAATTCGATCCAAAAAAGCCGCGAGCCGCAAGAGCCACATCCGCCCATCGTACCGCAAAGACTCCTGAAACAACGTCCGTCTGGCTTGACCCGTTTGGGGCAGTGGAAGAGTGCTGGGCTTGCTCCAGGTTGGGCGCTATGATGAAAGGCTGCCATCCTCGACGAGGGATTGGCCTTTACGCCTGCTTACCATTGAAACCGGGGGGATGAAATGAAACGAAGAACGCTTCCGCGCTTGCTGCTGGCTTCTTTTTTGGCGCTCGCCCAGTGGTCTTGTGGATCAAACGACATTTCAGGGCAAGACACCTGCGCTGCAGGGGTCGATTCCGATGAAGACGGTCTGGACAACGACCAAGAATGTTTGCACAACACTGACCCGTTCAATCCCGATTCTGATGGTGATGGCGCTACGGACGGGCAGGAAGTCGCCTCGGGTGCCGATCCGACAAAACTGGATTCCGACGGCGATGGCATCCTCGATGGGGCTGAGCTGGCATATCCGAAAATCTGTGTTGCGACGGATACATTCAATCAACGCCGCCCGCCGCCCGCCTGTACCTCGAATGCGGACTGCCAGGCGGGCGAGGAGTGCCGTGGTCTCGACCCCACCAAGTCCGACAGCGATGGTGATGGCGTTCCCGACGCCGAAGAAGACAAAAACATGGATGGCCAGATCACCGTGCTCAGCGGCGAGACCGACCCGCGCCTTTGGGACACCGATGGTGATCACCAATCGGACAAGTCCGCAGGTTCGTCGATTTGCCGGCCAGATGGGCTTGCGACGGTCAACCGAGCAAATGTGCCCGGCTCAGGCATTCAAGGCGGCACAGATCCGGCCTTAGGTCAAGGAAAATCGTTCCAGGGCACCGGCGGAAACGGCATGGCCTATGACGACGCGACGGCAGCGGTTTCAGGCTTGATTGTGTCTCGACCGAATGCGTTGGCGAACTTGGATGCAGATCGAGTCGATCTGGAAGGCAAAATCACGACGGCCTTGACGGGCAAGGGCTACACCGTGACCTCTATATTCGTCGGTCGGAAATTTCAGACCCACGAACTCAATGCCGCGACGCAATCGACGTTCCGAGTCGTGAAAACCGGTGTGACCGGATCGACGGTGCGAGACGATGTTGTGAACGCCCTGACAGGTGCAACGGCACCGGGCGGAGGTACCGTCACGACGCAAGGTCCATTTTATTTGGACGTGACGGTGGTTCGACGCGAGACCTCCAAGTACAACGACGTGATTTTGGCCGTCTCGCCGACTGCGCTGTACGACGACAGAACAAAAGCTGCCGCGATTCGCGCGAACGACCTGACCAACGCTTCCGGGGTCGCCGAAGTCGCAAAGGATCTGAACTTCGTCTGCGACGGAATCCAAACGACCAAGAACTCGGGCGCGGACATTGTGTGGACGGTGGACGTGTCGGTTTCGATGGGAGACAACCAAGTGCGCTTGGCCAACACCGCGCAAGAGTTTTTCAAACGCTTGCAATCTGCTGGAGTCGATTTCCGCGTCGGCATTTTGACCGCCACTGCGCCCAAAGATCCCGATCTGACGTTGACCACCTATCCGGGCTGGCCGACCGGCTTTAAGTTCATCCAAGGCACCGACACCGACGGACCACATCAGGTCTGTCGCCAGGTCACCGCACCCGCGTCCGGCACCAACGGCTTTTGCCCACAAGATCTCAACAAAACGAATGATCCGATCGGCCCGTTTGGACCGACGAGCGGCTCGAACGTCAGCGAGGAACCTGCGGCGGCAGTTGTGCGCCTGAACGATGTGTTCAAAAAGAACGCCGCAAACGGCGTCCCGAACTCGGAATGGAAGTGGCGAGACGGCGTAACCAAAGTCTCGTTCTTTGTCACCGACGAGTACAACAACGATTGGCTTCGCTATTTCGCAACAGCGAAAAACCCCGACACCGGCAACGCCTGGGGCGCGACGTATTCGACCACCGTGCTGAACGGTATCGCGGACTACTTCCGGCAAAACCAAATCCTCGCGTTCGGGGCATTGCCCATCACCACGACTCGTCAGTGCAGCGCGGTCAGTTCCAACGATTTGCCACGTTGTCTCATCGAAACCCTGGGAGGCGCGTGGATCAACATCAACACCGCGCAAGACGCCGACATCGCCGCCGCAATGAACAAACTGGTCGATGCCATCGTGGGCGCTTCGAGCCAATTCAAACTGTCCCGCACGCCGATTACCTCGACCATCAAAGTGACGGTCCGAGGCACACTCGTTCCTCGATCGCGGTCAGACGGTTTTGACTACGATCCGGCCTCGCGCTCGATTGTGTTTTACGGAAACACGTACAGGCCGAAGATCGGCGATTTGGTGTTCATGTCGTACCGTGTGTGGGAAGGGTCCACAGGCTAGACGCAACGCTCACACATTCCCGAATGTGACCGCCGGTTCGCGCACACTTCCCCCTTTCTAGCTTTCCTTGTTCAACAGGTCTTCAGAAAGACCGTTGTCGCCGGACAAAAAAACGGTGATGGAGAAAGTTGCGCTTCGTCGTTGACGGCGGGATACAGAACGACATAGAAGCAAGCGGCAGTTTGTGCCTTCGCAAGCGCATCAAACGAAACGGCACCCCAAAAAGAAACAGACCGATAGAACAGAAGGAGGGGAGTGATGCAGGTTTCCTTTACTTTCCGCAACGTGGACTCGAGCGAGACACTCAAAGACTATGCACGAGAGAAGCTCGAGCGAATCAACAAGTATTTCCCCGACCCGATCAAGGCGCACATCGTTTTCTCTCAGCAGCGCGGGTATCTGTTCGACGTGGATGTGCAAATCACGCTGCACAACGGCCTGACGGTAAAAGGCGACGAGGCCACGGAAGACATGCACTCGTCGATCGATCTGGTGATGGCCAAAATTGAACGGCAGCTTCGGCGGTTCAAAGATCGAATTCGAGATCACAAACCGCAGCAGGGACCGCACCGACACTTTCTGCACAGCGTCGTGTCGTTTTCCCCCGAAATCCCCACGCAAGAGGCCGAGCAGACGTCGCATGCCGAACCAACGGCCTCGGCCAGTCAGTCCGCTCCGAGCCAGAAATCGGGCCCGCGCGTCATTCGAGAGCAGAAGTTCGTTGCAGTCCCCATGACCGTCGAGGAAGCTATTATGCGGATGAACCTGCAACATGATCCGTTTTTGGTCTTTAACAACGTGGTTACGCACGAGATCAACGTGGTCTATCGCCGAAATGACGACACGTATGGCCTCATCGAGACGACACGTGAAGCCATGCACAAAGCCGAGCACAAAGAGACATAAGTGCCACCTGGCGACGGACGAGTTGGGCGGAATCCGATGAAGCTGGTCGATCTTCTGAGGCCGGAGCTTGTCATTCCCGAGCTGATAGGGCGTACCAAGCCGCAAGTGTTGGCGGAGTTTGCTCGACACTTGGCGAAAATGCACCCTGGTCTCGACGCTGTGACGCTGAATCGCGTTCTGATAGAGCGCGAGCAGCTCGCGACGACGGCCATCGGTGAAGACATCGCGATCCCGCACGGCAAAGTCGAGGCCGCCACACGAATGATCGGGTGCGTGGGGCGATCAACGCCTGGCGTGGCATTCGATTCGCTCGACGGCAAACCCACGCATTTGTTTTTTGTGCTGATCGCGCCCGAAAACTCTGCGGGTCTTCATTTGAAGGCGTTGGCTCGAATCAGTCGCGTCTTCAAGGACGGGGATTTTCGATCTCGTTTGCTCGGTGCTCCAACGGCAGCAGAGATCTTTCGGATCATCTCTGAGGAAGAACAAAAGTATCCAGCGTAATGCCAGGCATCGCGGTACATAGTCTGCTCGAAACGGAATCCGGCCTTGCACTAACGGCAATCGGAGGAAAGGCCGGCCTTTTTCGCAAAATCGCCGGTTCACGGATTCAGAAACAAGGCTTGGCGCTGGCAGGCTACGTGCAGCACGTTCACCCAGAACGCATGCAGGTGCTCGGTTTGACCGAGATTGCCTTTTTCCGAAACCTGGACGAAGAAGGCCGAAAACGAGGGGCTTCGTCGCTGGCCAGCGTGAGGCCGTGTTGTGTGGTCATCACGCGCGGCCTGGAAGTTCCGACGGAGATTTTGGCAGCGTGCGAAGAGGCGGGCGTGCCTCTGCTATCGACACCGCTCATGTCGTCGGTGTTCATCAGTCGTCTGACGAGAGTGCTGGAAAATCGGCTTGCACCTGGAACCACGATTCACGGCGTGTTCGTCGATGTGGCGGGCGTCGGCGTGCTGCTGCTCGGCAAATCCGGGGTTGGGAAAAGCGAAGCCGCACTCGATTTGGTGATGCGCGGTCACCGATTGGTTGCCGATGATGTCGTCGAAATACGAAAGCGTGTGCCGGACCTCTTGATCGGTTCGTGCAGTGACATTTTGAAACATCACATGGAAGTGCGCGGGCTCGGCATCCTGAGCATCAAAGACCTGTTTGGCATTGCCGCCGTACGAGACGCAAAAAAAATTGACTTGGTGATCGAGCTTTCCGACTGGAACGCTGACGACGAATACGATCGGCTCGGCATTGATGAACTGCGTTACGCGATTCTGGACGTGGCGTTGCCACTTTTGAAAATTCCAGTGCGACCGGGCCGCAACATTGCCGCCATCATCGAAGTGGCGGCACGAAACCAACTTCTGAAGCAACAGGGCATCCACTCGGCGCGGGATTTTCAAGATCGGCTGACAAGCGCGATGCAGCAACACAAGCCTCAAAGCGGGCCTCACAAGTCCGACGACGTGGAGTAGCCCCACTTCCGAAAAAGGCTGAGCGTGAGCGTAGACCGACAAAATATGCACATTCTGGTCGTGACAGGCGTCTCGGGCGGCGGGAAGACCACTGCGTTGCGTGCGCTCGAGGACGTTGGTTATTACTGCGTAGACAACCTGCCGTTGCCCCTTCTGTCTCGTTTTGTGCAGCTTGTCGAAACAACCGGGCACAAGAAAATTGCGCTCGTCATGGATGCGCGTGAAGGGGAATTTCTGGCGAGTTTCCGTCAAGAAATGCGCGAATTGCGCGAAAAGGGGCACGCTCTGGAAGTTCTTTTTTTGGATGCGCCGGACGATGTGTTGCTCAGGCGTTTCTCGGAAACGCGACGGCGGCATCCGCTGCGCGACGATGATTTGCGACAAGCGATCGCACACGAACGGCAAACGCTTTTGCCTCTGCGAGAAGAAGCTCACGCCGTGGTCGATACAGGCGAGCTGAACGTCCATCAACTCAAAGGCGTGATTCAAGAGCGATACGGGAGAAGCAACCAGGCGCTCTCGCTCACGCTGCTTTCGTTTGGTTTCAAATTCGGCCTACCCGTCGAGGCTGATCTGGTGCTCGACGTGCGTTTTTTGCCGAATCCGTACTTTGTGCCTGAATTGGCGCACGAAACGGGCCTCAACGCGACCGTTTCCGAATTCGTGTTGCGGCATCCCGACGCGCAGGCTTTCATCGCGCACGCGCTGTCCCTGATTGAGTTTTATTTGCCGAGGGCAGAGCGAGAGGGAAAAAGCTACGTCACGGTGGCTATCGGTTGCACGGGTGGGCGACATCGGTCGGTTGCCGTCGTCGGAGATCTTTTCAATCGACTGGGGCAGCAGGTTCAAATTACTGTTAGACATCGTGAGTTGGGTCGAGGGAGAGAGCCATGAACGCCCCGCGTACTGCTGTTGTGGTTGTGACACACGGTCGGGCCGGTGCCGACATGTTGGATGCCGCCGAGGCTTTTTTGCACATGAGCCTTCCGTTGACTGCGGCAGTGGGCATCCATCCCGACGACGATCAGACGGCTGTGAATGCCAAGATTGACCAGGCAATCGCAACCTTAGGCATCAGCGGCAGGGAAGACGTGCTGTTCCTGGTCGATTTGGTCGGCAGCACACCTGCGAGGCTCTGCTGCGACAAGTGTGGTGATCGAGGCCACGTTGTGACGGGCGTCAACATGCCGATGCTGCTCAAACTGGCGACGGCAGATCGCAGCACCCCACCGGCAGATTTGGGAACGACACTGGTTCTGACAGGCACAAAGTCCATTCACGTCGAGTAATCCACATGATGCTTTCTGCGAAACTCAAAATCGTGAACAAAGCCGGTTTGCACGCACGGGCTTCGACGCGCTTTGTTCAAACCGCCAACAAGTTTCGCTCGAGCGTGACCGTGAAAAAGGACGGCCAAGAGGTGAACGGCAAAAGCATCATGGGAGTGCTTCTGCTCGTGGCCGCCATTGGCAGCGAAATCACCGTCTCTTGCGATGGAGACGACGCAAAAGAGTGCCTACAACAGCTTACAGAGTTGGTACAGTCGGGCTTCGGTGAAACGTAGCGATGCCTCAAGGAATGGGCGACGATAGCGGTCCGTATCCGGCTCTCCGAGAGCCCGTCCGTCCCTCATGTACTGAAGTTCGCTGTGGAATTGCTGCTGCGCCGGGAATCTCGATTGGGCATGCGTATACGTTGGATCGTCGGCAGCCGACGCCAAGGCGCCACCTGCACGTCGATGAAATCGCGGCAGAGCTGGTCCGACTCGACGAGGCCGTTTCGCTCGCGGACATTCAGCTTGAACGGCTCAAGCGCAAGCTCAAAGAGACCGACGTGTCCGATTCGAGCGCGATTTTCGAGGCTCATCAGCTCATTCTTCGCGACGAGCATCTGTTGGGTCCGACCCGAAAACGCATTCGCGACGAGCGGCTGAACGCCGAATGGGCGCTGCGGAACACGGTCAAAGAAATCCAGTTGCGCTTTGAGGCGATCAACCTGCCGTACTTTCGCGAACGAAAAAGTGATGTCGCGGCGGTTGGCGATCAGATTCTTCAAAACTTGCTCGACCAAAACGGGGGGATGATGTGGCAGCCCCCGCCGGGAGCAGTCGTCGTCGCTCACGATTTGTCGCCAGCCGACACGGTTCACTTGCATCGTCATCAAGTCGCGGCGCTTGTCACGGATGCAGGTGGGAGAACCTCCCACACGTCGATTTTGGCGCAGGCGTTTCGGATTCCTGCTGTCGTTGGCCTGGACAAAATTACGGAATCGGTGGGAACCGGCGACCTATTGATCGTCGATGGATATCGCGGCGAAGTCATCTTGTGCCCGAGCCCGGCGATCGTCGAGGAATACAAACAGCGCGCGAAAGTCGAACAGACACGGTTTTCGCAACTCTTGGCAGATCGAGATGCGCCCGCTGAGACGACCGATGGCGTGCGGTTGCGTTTGCTCGCGAACGTCGAACTACCGGAAGAGGTCCCACTCGCCCTCGAATATGGTGCCGAGGGCATCGGCTTGTACCGAACGGAATTTTTGTTCCTCGACCGAACCGATCTGCCGCGTGAAGAAGAACATTTGATGAACGCGCGCGGCGTGCTGAGGCGGGTGGCCCCGTTTGAAGCGACGTTTCGGACCTTCGATTTGGGCGTCGACAAGGTTGCACCCTTTTTGGGACGCATTCTTTCGGCGCACCCTGCCCTTTCGGATGCAGAACCGAATCCTGCGCTCGGGTTGCGATCCCTGCGGTTGTGCCTGAAAGAACCATCTTTTTTCAAAGCGCAGCTCCGAGGGCTGTTGCGTGCATCGGTTCACGGGCCCATGCGGCTCATGTTTCCGATGGTGAGTGGCATCGAAGAACTTCGCGCGGCGAAAAAACTGCTCACGGAGTGTCAGCTTGAACTGAAAGCGGAAGGTCATTCCTTTTCGGAAAAAATTCCCGTCGGCATCATGATCGAAATGCCGTCGGCGGTGATGGTCGCGGATCATTTGGCGAAGGAAGTGGATTTCTTTTCGATCGGCACAAACGACCTCATCCAATACTCGCTGGCGCTCGATCGCCTGAACGAGCAGGTGGGTTACTTGTACAAACCCCTGCATCCTGCGGTCTTGCGCATGGTCAAACACACCGTGGATGCGGGGCACGCGGCGGGGATTCGCGTTGGCCTGTGCGGAGAATTGGCCGGAGAACCACTCCTGACGGTTGTTTTGCTGGGTCTTGGCGTCGATGACCTTTCGATGAATGCGATGGCGCTGCCGCTCGTACGACGCCTTTTGCGGCAACTTTCCGCAAAAGATGCGCAGGACCTCGCGCGCGAAGTGTTGCAACTTCCCAGCGCGGATTGCATCGAGCGCGTGGTCAAAGAACGGTGGGCGCGCTTTTTGGGGGATGTTCCCTCGTGGTTGCGTTCGAGCACATAAGGGGCTTACACGCGACCACAGGACGAGGACACAGAAAAGGCCTCCCCAGCCCAGCTCTCCGCAAAGTTGCTTGCGATCCATCGGGCCGGGCGCAAAAATCAGCCGCACGGGCCCGGCTGGGTCGAGGATGTACAGATGTCGGTGCGTGCGCTGTTCGGCTTGTGGATTGTGATGGTCGGCCTGTGTGGCTGCGAAAGAAGAAACTTCGATCGCTGCCGGAATCCCGATTTTCCATGTGAAGAAGGCCGTTTTTGCAAAGTCGCTGCGGGCGAAACCATCGGAACCTGCGTCGTGGCTGAATGCGCGGTCAGCAGTGATTGCCCGTCCTCTCGGCCAAACTGCAATTCCGCTGGTCGTTGCTATGCCTGCACGACCGTGAACGATTGCACAAGGACTGCGGACACGATGTTTTGCGACGCAGGTCGATGCGTCGAGTGCCGTTCGCCTGCCGACTGCGCCGATCCGATGAAAGGTGTTTGCGATCCGCAAGCTCGAGTCTGCCGCTCATGCGCCAAACACTACGATTGCGACAGCGTAAGCGGTGCTGGCGATGGCGTGTGTACCAAAGACGAAACGCTTGCATCACTTCCCAACGGACAAGCACTTCGGGTAGGTATGTGCGTCCCTCCCAGTCGCGTTGTGGTGCTCGAAAACTGTTCGGCGGGCTGTTCCGCTCAGTCCAAGTACAACTTGCTGTCCCCTGCTCAGCCCTATCTGCGCATGAAAGACGCCAAGATCTCGGCCACCCTCAACGTCACCCCCATCCCTGGCTTGCCCGAAATCCACATCATGAGCCAAGACGGAGATTTTGCCCCCTCCGACCCCGCAGGCTTTGGCAGACCCCTTCCCGGTTTTTTCGGCAGCAATCTAGGTCCAGCTCTTTCCGTGCAAGACGGCGTGAAACTGACGCTGGAGGGCGTGCTCGTCAAAGACGCTCCCATCGGTTTGGAATGCAAGCCAAGCCCCAATGGCACCCGCATTCGGTTGATCCGCTCCACCATGGCCACCAACGACACCGCTATCGACTCCTCAGACGGTTGCACGCTGTGGATCGACCAATCGTTTCTGGGGGCCGCCCCGAGAGAGCGATACCAGGGGCTCACCAATTCCGGCTCCGTGAAGCAACTCATGACTCTCGACGGGACGCAATTCGATTTTGTGAATTCCGTTTTTCACCGCAACGGCTCGTTCGGCAACTTTGGTGGAATCAACATCAAGACCACGTCCTCGTCGGGGCGCATCGTGAACTGCACCTTCACAGAACATGCGATGGCCGACTCTGCGACCGGTGTCCACATCCTGAACTGCTTGACGCCAAACACGGACGTTGTGGTCGTCAACAGCCTGCTTATCAACTCGGCAGCGCCGGAAACACCGAAAACCTACATTCACAAAAACTGCAAAGGACCCATCGTCTATGTCGGTACAAACGACAAATCGATCGCAGGCACCGGGAATGTTTTGGATCTGACCCTCGACTCCGTTTTCGTTTCGCCGATTTTTGGAAGCGACCTCTCCCTCAAACCCACGGCACCCGAGAGTGTCCGGGCAGGTGGTTTGACCGAATACCTGGACCCACAAGGGAAAAACCTCATTCCTTCCGTCGATATCAACGGCAAGAAACGCTCCTCCAAAGTGTCTTGGGGCGCATTTCAGGCAGATTGAGCAGGGTTGCCACTTTCTCTCGGCACGGCGACCGGGTATAACTGCCAGGCAAGGAGCGCAAACATGTTTGGTCTTGGAGCGACGGAGCTTGTCCTCATTTTAGCGATCGTGCTCATCATTTTCGGGGTCGGGAAATTACCCCAAATCGGAGACGCGCTCGGTCGGAGCATCAAGAACTTCAAGAAGGCCTCCGAAACGGGAAGCGAGCTGGACGTAACCCCAAAAAAGGAACTCGGCGACGCGAGCAAGCCCGAGCACAAAGTTGCGGACAAAGCATAGGAATCACCCCATGGGAGAGGCTCGCATCATCAAGCGCTACAGCAACCGGAAGCTCTACGACACGCGGGGCAGCCAGTACGTAACGCTTGAACAAATCGCCCAGTTCATTCGCGAGGGCGAAGAAGTACAGGTCCTCGACAATGGAACCAAAGAGGACCTTACGTCAGTGACGCTGGCGCAAATCATTTTTGAGGAAGAAAAGCGTCAGAAGAACTTTGTGTCGCTGTCCGCGATGCGACAGCTCATTCAATCTGGGGGAGCATCGTTGTCTGAACTGGCTTTGCAGGCGCAGGCCCGCATGCGCAGCGTGTTCCGCAAGACCGACACCGATGGCAAACCGACCGACCTCGAAACGTTGAGCGCCGTGTCTTCGCGTCCCATGTCCGGCGAAAGCACCTCTTCCGTTCGCGAAATGATTGAGCGATGGCAAGTGGCTCTCGAGGAATGGCAAAAAAAAGTCGATGACCGCATGCACGCGGCTTTGGAGAGTCTTTCCCCTTTCGCCTCCCTCGAAAAAGAGGTCGTGCGGTTGCAGCAACGTGTCACCGAACTTGAAGCCAAGTTGGAAGCTTCCAAATAACGCGGCGCGCGTTTGCACGTAGACCAGAAAGGGCCAATGGATGTGACCGATCTCGTTTTGCCCGATGGTTTTTCTGCCGAAAGCCGCGCCGTATTTCCGATCCTTCTCGATGCTGGCGCGCTTGCGTTTTCGTATTTTTCCGCGTGGCACAATGCCGCACATTCGACTGCTTTGCCCGTCGAGTGGAAGGATGCCGAAGAACCTGTCACGTTGGCCGATCGTGCCGTCAGCGATTTGTGCGTAAATGGATTAAGAGCCACGTTTCCGCACGATCTCGTCATCTCAGAGGAGGAACCGGAAGACCGGACAGCACGCCTTTCGGCCTCTCGTTTTTGGCTCGTTGATCCCATCGACGGCACCAAGGATTTCATCGCCGGTCGGCCCGGCTTCTCTGTGATGATTGGCCTTGTCTCCGACGGAGTTCCCGTGTTGGGAATGGTGTACCAGCCCGCTGCCGCTCGCCTCTGGATCGCCCAAAAAGGGGTCGGCGCATATGAGTGCATCGAACAGGAAACGCCTCGCCGAATGACCGTTTCTTCCATCTCGGATTTGGAATCGGCACGCATGGTTTCTTCCGCGTCATCGCCCGCAGAGCTCGTCGGCAAACTGCGCGATCGGGCTGGCATCCGTGACGATCTGCAAGTGGGTTCCGTCGGCGTCAAACTGTGTCTCATTGCCGCGTCCCGGCGCGATCTGTATGTAAACCCCGGAAACCGCTGCAAACTGTGGGACACCGCAGCGCCCGAAATTATTTTGTCCGAATCCGGTGGAAAACTGACCGACCTCCACGGAAACCCCCTTCGCTACCGAGACGACCGAGTCGGCCATGTGCAGGGTCTCGTTGCATCCAACGGGGTCCTACATCACCCTGCGCTCTCTGTTCTGTCGCAGCTTCTTTCGCAAAAATCCTAGCCTCGTTCGCTTTTTCAACCGGCGTCTGGACAAGAGCATTTCCGTCGGGCTACGCTTTCAGGTAAGCCCTTGTTGAAAGCAACCGTGATCCTCGCCAAGCTTTGGAACAGGTTTTCCACGCAGCGAACGCCTGCGATCCCGGTGCCCATCGAAAACGCCGACCTGCGCAAACAACGAGAACAACTGTTTGTCTGCGCCATGCAGCTTCTGGACGACGCGGCGGGCGCGGAACAGGTTGTGCGGCAGACGCTCAGCGACGCGCACGTACCACAATCCCCCGAAACCGCCGGCTGGGCCCTGCGACAAGTCGTCGGTCTTTCCGTCCAGCGGCTCAAGGCTTTGTCCATTGTGCCCGTGCTGCCGCCCTTGCCCGAGGCTGCGCGCCTGAAAAGCGTGACCGAAGAAAAACACCATTCCGGCACAGATCCCGACGCACAGCCCGCCCAAGACCCTCGCGCAAACCATGACCACCTGCGTCGAGAGCGCCTGGGCCGAGCCCTTCTGAAGCTCCCCGTTGAAATGCGCGTCACCCTGATTTTGTCGCGCATGCAGAACCGCCCACTCGCCGAGGTCGCAGCACTGCTCGGCACCACCGAAACCACCTGCCAATTCTGGCTCAGCCATGGCCGCAAACTGCTGCGACGAGCACTTCAACGCGACTTGGGCCACGGCACAGAAAACAGCAGTTCTTTGCAAGTTCTCGTTTCCCCGGAGACCCCTCATGACATGCGCGGAAACAAGAAGGCTATTGCCCGAGCCTGAGCCCGCCTTCCTCGACGCCGTATCGGAACACCTTTCCCGTTGTCTCCCCTGCCGCGTCGAACAGGAGGCCCTGCGCGAAATCGATCGGCGCATGAGCCAACTCGGTCAGCACCGATCCGACCTGGCCGCTACCGTACTCGACGCAGCAGCCTCTTCCCCCGGCGAGCCCCCAAGCCCGCCCACGTTGTCCCCCCAAACCTCCTTGGCCCAGTGGCTTGTCATCGGCGGATGGACGATGGGACTAATCCTCGTCCTGTTTTCCGCCCTCATGCTCTACTTTCGCCTTAGATAACATTTCCACAGACCCACCCGTTTCTGCGTCCCTACTTGTCCCTCCCACCACAATTTCAGTCTGATCTTCTTCATGCAAAAGAGTTGCATTTCGAGCCCACGTTTTCCAAAATCTGCCCACTTTTCGACGAACAGTAACCTCGTTGGCATCGCAGTCCGAAGGTGGGAAGACTCCCTGTCCCAAGAATGGTCTGTCATCACTCTGGAGTTTGTCCGTGCATCCCTTTTTGCGTTTGAACAGACTGCTTTTTGTCTGGTTCCTTCTTTTGGTTGCTTGCGAACCGCCGCTCGATACTCGCACTGCCTTCTTGGTGGACACACTCATACAGGCCGACCGGGATCTTATCCAAACGCGGCCTACCCTCGTTTCGCAAAAGTACCAAGCCATGGCATCTGGACTGCAACCCTTTTTGCGAGGCACAGCAGCCGCATTTTACCGCGATCTTTCGCGATACCAGGGGCCCTCTGCGGAGTTCCCCCATGGCCCCCTTGCCGAGCATATTCAGCTTTACGGAGACATCCACTTGGAAAACTTGGGTGTCACCTTTGATGCCCGCGGAGTCCTGTTTGATGTCGTCGATTTTGACGCCACGCAAAAGGGTCCCTTTGGTTATGAAATTCGGCGAGCCGCACTCTCTTTGCGAGCCGCACTCTCCTTGTCCGCTCAACCCGAAGAGACGCTAGATGCAGTCGTTTTGCATTTGGGAAATGCCTATGCCCGAACCCTGGCCGCACGAAGCGACCTGACGGACACACCGCCTTTGGAACTCCGCGAAACCACACCAGAAGCAGGACGTGTGGTTGCGGATTTGCTCGCGGATGGCCGAAAACGGAACGACCAGCAAGAAGAACTCTCGCAATACACCGAAACAGAAAACGGAACAAGAAAGCTGCGCAGAAACAAAGATTTGGTTGACCTACAGGAGCCCTTTCGGAATGCCATTCCAGAACTCCTTTCGCAATATCGAACGACCCGATGGGCTGGAAGCGGAGACGACTCGCAGTTTCATATTCTCGACGCTGCACAACGCCTGAATGCCGGTGTTGCGTCCCTTCCCAATTTGCGTTTCTGGGTCCTTATGTCCGGCCCCAATCCAAACGGAGCAGGTGCAAAGACCGGCAAGACAGGCACGCCGGAACCTGAGTGGATTGTGGAGTGGAAGGAAGAACGCGATCCCCCTTTTCCCCTGCTGTGGATGGGACGAGGTCCGATCGGGCGCAATGAAGAACGTGTTTTCGCTGGTGCCCGTCTCCTTCTCGCAGGAGTCGGCAGCGAACAAGACTTGGGTTCCGCTTTTCTTGGGAATATCTCCTTCTTGGTTCGACGTGTGCTGCGCGGACGGCGCGATTTGGATGTCGAAAAACTAACCGAGCGGATTCTGTCCGGTCGATATAGCACACAAGATTTGCTCGATTTGGGAAATGCAATAGGAATCCTCTTGGCAAACGGTCACGCGCGTTCCGGGCATTCCCAGGCGTTGAAACATCTCGTTTGGGGGAGCGATGAGGGAGCTTCTTTTGTTCAGCTTTTGACAGAGAAAAGTCGCGCCGATCTGGACCGTTTGTCACGCGATTTCCTTCTCTTCCAAGAGGCCCTTCACCGTCTCGGGCCGCTCTTGGGCGCACGACAAGATTTGTAAACCAACATGACCCAACAACACACCCACCCATTCGGAAACAAAAGAACCCCCTTTGCGTTTCTGTTCGCGTTCGCGCTGTTTGTCGCAGGTTCACACACCCGCGCACTTGCCTCTCCCGCGCGTCCAGAAACAGGTCTTCCCTATTCTCCCCAGGCTTCGATTCCCATTCCCACCGAAGGTTCTCCTGGACAGCTTTTTTCGTCTCTCGGTGCCTTCAAGATCGGCATTTTCGGAGATCTCTTTGCCACCTACCGTTTGGTCGAACGGCAAGATCAAGTCTTTCATGAATTTGAATTGTCTCGCGTACAGCTTTCCGGCTTTGCCACCTATCGCGAGCTCGCAGGAGTCAACGTCACCGTCGATACCATTCGCTCCTCTTCCAGCCGTTCCTATCAAGGGATTGATGGAGATGCGATCCTACCCCGTTTGAAATGGGCATTTGCAGAGGCCACTCCCTACAAACACTACCTTTCGATCCGTGGGGGAATGATACCCGACCTCCTTTTGCAATATGCAGAGGCGTCTTTCGGCTATCGTGTCCAGGGTCCCACAGGACTCGAACGCGACCAACTGTTTTCCCCAGCAGATTTGGGGTTTTCCGTCGAGGCTGCGTTGCCTTGGCAATTCGGTTCCGCCGCCCTCTCGTTCACAAACGGGGAAGGAATCAGCCTGCGAGAACAGAACAACGGAAAGAACCTGACTGCTGCCCTTCGCTTCGCCCCCTTGCGCAACAGGGCCCCTGATTTTCTCATTCATCTCTTGTTTCGGGATGGCTCTCTGGGCGCAGGTACCACTGCGGACAGGCGAGCAAGCGCGGGCATTACGTATGCCGGACACAAATGGGGAGCCGGCGCGGTCGGAACGTGGGCACTTGGATATCGGGGCTTGGGGGACCGCTGGGCTGGGCACCTAACGGGTTGGTTGCGCGGAGAGTTCTTTTCGTCGCTGGGTATCTTCGGACGTTTGGACGGACTCTGGCCGGATGTGAATGACAAAGAGAGTCTCCAGCTGCGCCTAATTGGGGGTGTTTCGTATGCGCTGCCCGCACTCGTTCGCTTCGTTGTCAGTTACGAAGGAACGCTTCCTTTCGGAACGCTGTCTGCACAAATTCCGAATGTGACAGAACATGCCATGCTCGTTCAAGCGGAGGTGCGTTTGTGAAACCACTCGTTTGTCTGTTCGGATTCCCTATCCTTTTCGGTGTTCTTGGGGGTTGCTCTCTGGCCAATACGGAACCTCCCCCAAAAGACATCTTCTTTCGTTTGGACTTTTCCCACAACATGGATGGGAGTGACCCTTCCGACCTCTCAAAGGGGAAAGACGCGGCAGCAATCGATCAAGGGAATCCAGGCCCTTCTTCGACGCTGGTGGTAAACGAGGTCTTCCCGCACGGCCCAGATTCCGTGACCGACCCCGATTTCATCGAGTTGTACAATGCGGGTTCTGGGCAAGTGACTTTGCGGGGCTACAAAGTCCGCGATGACAACACCACTTGGTACCCGCTTCCTGATGATGCGGTGATTCCTGCTGGTGGTTTTTATGTCATTCACTGCGATGGCGGAAGCGGAAGTACGTTGCCCGGTGCCCACGTCAATTTCAAATTGGGAGGAAGCGCCGACGAAGTTCATCTCGCGTTTCCTGATGGTACAGAAGTAGACCAAGTGCGCTGGGGAAACGGCGCATCCGAGATCCCCAAAGACCAATCCTTTGGTCGTGTACCAGACCATTCCGGCCCGTTCACCGTGCTCCCAAAACCCTCGCGAGGCAAACCAAACGGATAGCCGCTCCAGGTTCTGTTGGGGGTGTTGATGGGAGTGTCTGTAGGACTATCTGTGGGAGTGTCTGTAGGACTATCTGTGCAGGTTAACGAAGTCGTATTGCAGGTTGTAGCTGTCAGCGTCGTTGATCGAGCCAAGCCGCAGGGTCTTGATTGCATTTTTTACACAACCGATTTGGTCCCCTGCACCCTCGGCGGACACGTCTGTGATCTTTCCTGTTTTTGCGACAGTCAATTCGACGCTGATCTTGCTGGGTAGAACCGCTCCTGCGGGGTAGCAGCGACCCACTTGTCCAGTGGCCTTCCGCAAAATGGCATTCGCTGCCACCGCCGCTTCTTGTGTGGTCACCGGTTCCGCTTTTCCATCCGTACCCGCCACGCGAGACGTTTTTTCGCGCTTTGCCAACTCCGCTTTGGCCAGTTGGGGTTGCGCAACAGAACCCCCCGTATCTTTGCTCGCCGGGGTGTCTTTCATCATCGTTTCTTTTCCAGAAGCCACCTCTTTTGCCGAGGCTACTTCTTTGCTGGGTGCCGTGTCCTTTGCAGGAATTTCTTTCGCCGCACTCGCTTGTTCCTTGACTTGTTCCTTGTTGGGTGTTGCTTCCGGTGCCTCTTTCGACGCTGCGTCCTTCCGTGCGGGAGTCTCCTTACCGGCTGCCTCCTTCGCATTCGGAGTGTTCTTGGAATCTGTCAATTCCGTCTTTTTTGCCGACGCGCCACCTGTTGCTGTGGCCGAATCAGTCGCATCTGTCGGCTCTGTCGCAAATGGGACTTTCATGACCGGTGCCGGCAGCTCCATTCCCGTCGATAACAGATGGCGTGGCGGACCAAAACGGAGTGGGTGCGTAGGGGGTGTACCTACCGGTTTTGCATAGGGACCCCTAAGTGCCAACGTGGGCACTGTGTGAGGCCGTTTTTGGGTCTCAAGATTCTCGTTCTCTGGTATCGGTTTTTCGGCTGCCGTTGGAGCGACTATCGCCTGTTCCGCCGGAGCCAGATCAAGCCCATTTTCCGTCGGAGGATTCGGTTTTATCGGCACAGCCTCTTTCGGAACAGAGTCCTTCTGTGGAGCCGGAAGAAGACCTCCCTTTTCCTGCCCCGTTGACCGCGTACTTGCCGTCAATGGATCTTGTTTCGGTGTGTCGATTGTCGGCTGTGTCGGCTGTGTCGGCTGTGTCGGGGGTCGCTGGCTTTGCCACAATGTGTACCCCGCAAAACCCACAAAACACATCGCAACAGAGACCGCCCCGGCTGTCACCAAAAGCTGCTTTTTCCGAGAAGACCCTGCCGCACCTTGTTCCACAAAAGGCGCTGTGCTTTTCATCACCCCGGTGGTCAGTGCGTCCTGCGACATCGACTGAACCAGCGCCGGAACGATGACAATTTCAGGGGCCGATGGCTGCGACGGAAAGGGGGCGGTCACCGCATTGCGCGCCAGCACATCGTTCTTCGCCGCGTGAATGTCTGTTTGAGTCGGCCCCTGACCCAAGACCAACACGCCCCCTTGCAATTTCGTGCCGGGCGGCAGCGTCTCGATGCGCGGCTGTGGCCGGGGATACACCGCATTCAGCGCATGCAAAAGCGACGTTGCGGTCTGATACCGATGCTCTGGCAAACGCTGGCAACAACGCGCGATGATTTTCTCGATCAGAATCGGCAAACCGCGTTCCACAAACGGAAGGGGCGGCAGTTTCGCCTCCATGATCATTTGCCGCTTCTGCTCAAAGTCTTCACACGGAAACAATTTTTCCGCAGTCAGGCATTCGTACAAAAGCACGCCCACCGTCCAAATGTCTGACCGCGCATCCACCAGATAGGAATCCCCCCGAGCCTGCTCCGGTGACATGTACGATGGAGAACCCACCAACCTCCCCGTGCCCGTAATCTCGACCCCATCCAGCATCTTCGACAACCCAAAATCCAACACCTTCGCCGTCAACGCCGGCTCTCCCGGTGCCGGATTCTCCACCACCCCCAACAACAAATTCTCCGGTTTTAAATCTCTATGAATGACGCCTCGGCGGTGGGCGGCTACTAGGGCGTCGGCTACTTCGGCCATGAGGCGGACGGCGAGTTGGGGGTCTAGGGGGCCTTTTTCGAGGCGCTCGCGGAGAGACTGGCCCTTCACGAGCTCCATGACAAGGTAGGGCCACGTGGTGCCATCGTCGCGAAAATCGGTGATGGACACGATGTTGGGGTGGCCCAACTGAAAGGCACTCTGGGCCTCTCGGCGAAAGCGCGTGCGCAGTTCTGGATTCGATACCAGTTGCGGATGCAGAAACTTGATCGCGCAAGGTCGTTGCAAGTGCAGGTGCCAGGCTCGAAAAACGACGCCGACACCGCCTTTGCCCAATGGGGCATCGAGCCTGTAAATGGTGTCCAGCACATCCCCCCCACGGGGAGCGCGACGGACCAAGCTGGATGCGGGCTCGGTTTGTGTTCCGCTCTCGGGCTGTTCGCTCATTTTCAGCTAAGCCATGCGGGCAAAGCGCACGGAAATACAGAGAATCGTAACACGGTCAGGGCTCTTTTCTCATGGGCATCCACACAAACCCTGGGGAAATCGCAAACGGTGGGCAGCAGCCAGTCCTGGTTTGTGCGCTGGCCAATCCCAAAAGCAGAGGAAATCTGTGGACTTCTGGGGGTTCTGGGGGACTTCTGGGCAACTTCTGGGCAACTTCTGGGCAACTTCTTGATGACCTCTGGGCATTTTTTCGGGCCTGGTTTGTGGGGAAGCGCGGTATATAGGCCGACATGCTGTTCGGGATGGCTGTGCATTGCGCAGGCTGCGTTGCTCAAAACCCCCGACAAAGATCCGGTTGGAGGAAATCGTTCATGTTTGTTGACAAGTATCGTGTTTTGTGCTTGCGGCTTGGTGTTGCGGCGAGCGTGGCAGGTTCGGTCCTGGCTTGGCCGTCGCTGTCAGAGGCTGAGGTCCATGTGGCGGTCGGGTCTCGTATCGAACCGTACCGATATACGAGAAATTTTCTTCCAGACGCCCCAGCATCCGCTGGCGGCAAGGCTCTTTCGGCGGCGAACACTGATTTTCAGACGACGGCACTGTCGCCGTACCTGGGTGTGTTTTTCGCGCAGAGATACGGCCTGATGCTGGGCGTGGATCTGGCGTGGTCGCAACTGAATTCAGACGGGAAAATTGGGGTCAATCCGACGGACGCTCAACTTTCAGACAGCTTCTTCCAATTTGGTCTGGCGCTGGGCGGGAAGCTGTATCTGCGAGACCTGAAAAAAGACCAGATTGCGCCGTACATTTACGTGGATATTTTCAAGTACTTTGCGGGCGTCTCGACGAACAATGCGGGCGTGACGCGCGAACAGGCGTCGGCGCAGGCAGACATGGCGAGCCCGGTAGGGGGAACCTTGGCGTTCGGTGCTGAGTACTTTGTGGGGTCGAACTTCTCGATCGGGACAGAGATTTTTGGCCTGAGAATCTCGCATGTGGGTGGGGAATACACAGACGGAACGACGGCTCGTTCAGCGGGATTTACGTCGCTGGCGATGTACACGGGGCTGACCATGAACTACCGGTTCGGGGTGGGAGGAAGTTCGCGTTCGACAGACGACCGAGACGAAGAACGTCGGCGACCGGCACCGCCGAGTGCTGCGCCGCCTCCGAGTTTGCCGCCTCCGACGCCGGAAGCGATCGACTGACCGACGAAGCGAGCCGCGTAGGACAGGTCGGGCGAACGAAGGACACTCATTCCGTGATATGGAATGGGGATGTCGCCCGTCACAAAAAGCAGACTTTCAAACCGGGGCCTGACGGCTCCTTCAAGTCCGATTCGCAAACTGGAACCGCTGGCGCGAACAGCGACGGAACGCGGTACCAAAATCTACCACCTGAACATTGGCCAGCCTGACATCGCGACGCCGACGGAGTTTTTGGAAAACGCGCGGCTCGTTCCGGGGCAAGTGCTGAGCTATTCGCCGTCGGCGGGGCTGTATTCGTATCGACAGGCGCTGGCGCGGTATTACCAAACGCTGGACCTGGCGGTGCCGATTGAGGAACGCGACCTGTTGGTGACGACGGGCGGGTCCGAGGCGATTCTGTTCACGCTGTTGTCGTTGTGCGATCCAGGCGACGAGGTGATTACGCCCGAGCCGTACTATCCGAATTACGGAATGTTCGCGCTGATGGCGGGGGCGGTGCTGCGGGCGCTGCCGACTCGAATTGAAGACGGTTTTCGTCTGCCGACGCCGGAACAGTTTGCGCAGGCGGTGACGGACAAAACCCGTGCGATTCTGCTTTGCAATCCGTCGAACCCGACGGGCGCGGTGTACAGCCGGGAAGCACTTTCTCAGGTGGTTTCGCTGTGCCGGTCGCGCGGTTTGGCGCTGATTTGCGACGAGGTATACCGCGATTTCGTGTACGGCGACGGAAAGCGGCAATCGGTGCTGCAACTTCCCGAGGCTGCCGAGGTGGCGGTGGTGATCGATTCGCTGTCGAAGCGTTTTTCAGCGTGCGGGGCGCGAATCGGCTGTCTGCTGAGCAAACGAACGGACCTGCTGGATGCGGCGACAAGGTTTGCGATGAGTCGGTTGTCTCCGCCGACGCTGGGCCAACTGGGAGGCACGGCGGTACTCACGAATCCGGGCCCGTTTGTCGCGCAAATGATCGATCAATTTCGCCGTCGTCGAGACGTGCTGTCATCGGAACTTGGAAAACTACCCGGCGTGCTGGCCCCCGAGGCGCAAGGCGCGTTCTATTTGATGACGCGGTTGCCGGTGGTTTCGACGGAGCATTTCTGCTCGTGGCTTCTGTCGGATTTTTCGCACGAAGGCGAGACGGTGATGCTCGCGCCGGGGCCGGGGTTTTACCAAACACCGGGAGCGGGCGAGGATGAAGTGCGGATCGCGTATGTGCTGGCGGAAGCGCCGCTGCGACGGGCCGTGGAACTGTTGGGCCGAGCACTCGACGCATATCCGGGGACCCCGCACGCGAGGCGATCGTGAACGACGCGCTTTCGTCGCTCCAAGCGCTGCTCGGGCGGATCGGCGCGTTTTTCGACATTTTCGATTTGTCGTTTTTGGTTTCGGGGGCGACCAGTCTTTCGGCTCTGCTCTTTCTTTACAAAGTCCATGCGCCGCAAGGGTTTCCTGATTGGATGGCGGGCGGCTATGGTGGCATTTTGCTCATTTTGGCGTGTTACGTGCTTGGAATGCTGTGTTTCATTTTGGGACGGCTGCTGCGCGGCAACCTGCTGAGTCTGTTGAGTTGGGAGCGTTTTTCACACCGACTGCTGAGGCGCGTCCGCGGAGCACTGCTAGAGCAAAACCTGCAAGTGAAAAACGAGGAACAGAGTGTGCTCGCGGGTTGCATTCGGCAGTTGGCGCGGGATGGATCGAAAGAAAGCCAAGCCAAGGATGAAGCAACGGCGGGGCGACTGTATGCGCTTTTGTGGACACAGGTACGACAACAAACCGAACTGGCCCCGTCCCATGTGTTGCTGAATCGGTATTGGGTGATGACGGCGCTGTGCGACGGCATGGTGATCGGCTCGTTGGTTTGGCTGGCGGTGCTGTTGTCTTCGTGGTCGCGTTTGGGAGGGTCGGTTTCTCTGTTGTACGGAGGGATCGCGTTGTCGGTGCTGGCGGCGGGATTGTTTTTGCGGGAAGCGGATCGATACGCAGCGGTGCAAGTCAACGATTTGGTGGCGACGTTGGCTTGGGAACGAGGACGCGCGGTGGCTTCCCAGGCTCAGCCGGCACAGCCTTCTTCCGCGCCAACTGTGGCAGCACCTGCACCGTCGGCGGCACCGATTCCAGCCGCAGCACTGGTCCCGGCGGCGGCACCTGCGGACGCTTCGGCTTCGACTGCATCGCCGGTGGCATCGTCTGCGGCGGCTTCTGCGACGGCAGAAAAAGGCCAACCGGCCCAATAGCGCCGCTTGTCGGACAGACGCAGCGTTCGGTCCATGGCGGAAAGCAGCAGCCAGGTGGTGTCGGGTTGTGTGGCCGAAAGTGCGATGGCCTCGCGGTCGAGCGGCAATCGACCAAAGCCTTCGGCGTCCAGACGATCGATCTTGTTGTAGATGAGCAGCCGAGGTTTGTCGGAAAGTTTGAGTTCGGCGAGGAGCTTTTCGACAGAGCGCCGCTGTTCTTCCATCGCAGGGTTGCTGGCGTCGAGCACATGCAGAAGCAGATCGGCTTCTTCGAGTTCCTCGAGGGTGGCGGAAAAAGCGGCCAAAAGGTCCTGCGGCAAATCGGAAATGAAGCCGACGGTGTCGGTGACGATCAGCTCGCGCTCGTCGGGAAACCGCATGCGGCGGCTGGTTGGGTCGAGGGTCGCGAACAGTTTGTCTTCGCAAAGCACGGCGCTTTTGGTCAACGTATTGAGCAGCGTGGACTTTCCGGCGTTCGTGTAGCCGACGATGCTGACGACGGGAAGCGCACGCCGTTTTCGCATTTTCCGTCGCTCTTGCCGCTCGGAAGACAGCGCCTCGATTTGTTTTTGAAGCAAATGGATGCGTTCGCGAGCGCGTCGCCGGTTGATTTCGAGCTTGGTCTCGCCGGGCCCCCGTCCGCCGATGCCGCCGGTCAGACGGGACATCATGGTGTCTTTTTCGACCAGACGAGGCAGCGCATAGCGAAGTTGGGCCAGCTCGACCTGCATCTTGCCGTCGCGGCTTTTGGCGTGCTGCGCAAAAATGTCGAGGATGAGCATCGTGCGGTCGATGACCTTGAGGGTCGTGGCGGCGCTGATGGTTCGGGCTTGGGCGGGAGACAGCTCGGGGTCAAACACGAGCAGCGTGGCGTCGTATTGCAAGGCACGCAACACCACCTCGTCGAGCTTGCCTTTGCCGAGGACTGTGCGCGGATCGAGCGCAGCCCGTCGCTGCGTAACGACATCAAGCACGCGCAGACCAGCGGTTTTGCAAAGCTCGCGAAGTTCGGCGAGGCGCGATTCGGGTTTGTCGAGCGGGCTGGACGTTCGCGCAGAAGAACCGGTTTCGATCACATGCACGAGCAGCGCGCGGTCTTGCCCGTCGTCCACGACTGCCGCCGCCTGCATGGCTTTTTGGTATTCGTTTTCGAGGGCAGGCAAAAACGTGGACGGCGCAAGCGTCTGGCGATGCAACGGCACCGCAGGCAGCTCTCGCCACAATTCGCCCTGCGCGTTGGGCGGCAAAAGATGCGCGACAAACAGACGGTCAGGCCGACCGGAACGCGACAGCGCAATCGCCGAAACCAGGTCGAGGCGAAGTTTTGCAAGATCGAGCAAATCGTAGCGGCTGAGCGGTTCGCCGGCCAGGTGGGTATGCACGAGACGCAGACCTCGCAACCGGCCTCGCCCGGCCCGCGAGCGCCCCAAATCCGGCAAAAGCAGCGTTTGGTGGTCGCCGACGATGACATGCGTACACACCCGGGCGCGATCGATGAGCACGCCGACCTGACGTTTGATCTGCGTCGAACACTGCGCCAAAAAACCGGCGAGTTCCTCGGACACGACCTCTTCGGGCGCAACCTTGCGGCGGTAAATGCGCAAAAGAAGCTGTTTGTCCGCCGCAGCGAGGCCCGTCAGGTTTCCAAACAGCGTCTCCATGCCGTTTTATTTGACGCCCAGCACGTCTTCCATGCCGTAAATGCCCGCGTTTTGAGCCACCACCCACCGCGCGGCCCACAAAGCGCCTTTGGCAAAGACCTCACGACTTTGCGCACGATGGGTCAGTTCCACGCGCTCGCCGTTGCCGAAGAAAAACACGGTGTGTTCGCCAACCACATCACCACCCCGCACGGCCATGATGCCGAGTTCTCGCGCGCCTCGCGGCCCAACCATGCCGGAACGCCCGAGCCGCAGATCGCTTTTGCGTCCACGCGCGCTCTCGATCGTGTCGGCCAATAGGAGAGCGGTACCCGACGGTGCGTCTTTCTTGTGACGGTGGTGCAATTCGACGATTTCGACCTCGTGGTCCGGCAGCGCATTGGCGGTCTTTTTCAGCAAGCTGATGAGCACGTTCACGCCGGGCGACATGTTCGCAGAACACACAATCGGCACGCGATTTGCGGCTGCATCAATGGCCCCGATCGCCGCGCCATGCAGCGACGTGGTGCCGATCACAAGCGGTGTGGCCGTGTCTGCCGCTGCTGCCGACAAAAGAACCGTCGCGCCCGGTGTGGAAAAATCGATCATCACATCGACTTGGCTGAGCGCGCGTGCCAAATCATCGGTCAAATCGAGGCCGACGGGCCCCAAACCAGACGACGGCCCGATGTCTCGTCCCAGGTGCGGATGGTTCGCGGCTTCGACGGCAGCGGTCAGCACCATCCTGGGTTCGCGTTCGGGTTCAAATCCCTCGAGCAACATGCGCGAAAGGATTTGCCCCATCCGCCCAAACGCACCGTACACACCGACGCGAATCGGCAAGTTGATCACCATGTTGAGCTGACTGCCTCCTTTGCCTGCGGTCTCGCTCGATGGCATGAGTTCGTCGGATGACTCGTCGGGATTGGTCCGTTCGCTCGGAAACGTGTTGTTGCTCATGACAAAAGCCCCAGCGTCGAAAGTTCCTGCGCAAGCCGCGCCTGTCCGTTCGGGCTCATCGGCACCAGCGGCAGCCTGAGCACTGGGTCCAATTGTCCCATCATGTGCAGGGCCGTTTTTGTCGGAATTGGATTGGCCTCGGAAAACAGAAGCTCGACAAGCGGCACGTACCGCAGATGGCTCGCAAGCGCACCCAACACATCGCCCGCAAAAAAGGCGCGAAATACCTCGACCACCGCGCGCGGCACGACATTCGACAGCACCGAGATCGTCCCTCGCGCTCCGACGCTGTACAGCGGCAGGTTCAGCGCATCCTCACCGGAAAACAGCACCAGCCGATCGCCCAGCATTCGCGACAGCGTTTGCATGCGCAGCACATTCCCGGACGCTTCCTTCAGGCCAACGATCTGGGGCCGTTCACACAGACGCAGCACCGTCTCGGGCAGAAGGTCGCAACCCGTTCGTCCGGGCACGTTGTACAGCACGATCGGCACACCGAGCGAGCACAGCGCGGAAAAATGCTGAACAAGTCCTTCTTGCGGGGGCTTGTTGTAGTACGGCGTGACCGCAAGCAACCCCTGCGCACCAAGCGCCAAGGCCCGCTCGCCCAGCGCCACCGACTGCGCGGTCGAGGTGGACCCAACCCCCACCAGCACCGGCACGCGGCCCTTGGCTTGCGCGACAACGCGATGGACGACCTGGGCTTGTTCGTCCGGCGTGAGCGTGGCCGCCTCTCCCGTTGTCCCACAGGCGACCAAACCGTCGACACCCCCTTCGATTTGCGTTTCCACAAGCTGCGCAAGTTGTTCTTCATTCACAAGCGGCCCGCGCAGAGCGTCGTTCCGCATCGGTGTCACGAGCGCGGTGAAGACCCCCACAAAAGGCCGTGAACTTGCTTGCGCCATCGCTTTTCCTTTGGTTTTTTCCTTTGGAAACAGTCCGCCGGGGTTTGGGTCGGCGTTACTTCTTTTTGTTGCGTTTGCGGGCTTCTTTGGCGGCTTTCCGTTTCACTTTTTCCCGCTTTTTATCGACGTGCGGGCGCGGGCTTGGCCGACGGCCTTCGATCTGCGGCATCCCGGGCATTCCCGGCATTCCCCCTCCGCCCATGAGCCCCGAAAGGTCCATGCCCGCCATCTGCCGAATTTTCGCCAGGTGCTTGAGGCCCGGAATCTTGCCCAAAAGCCCAGCCTGCGCCCCGACGGACAGCATCATTTGCCGCATGAGCGCAAACTTGTGCAGAAGTTCCATGACTTCCTGCTCTTTGCGGCCCGAACCTCGCGCGACGCGACGCACGCGGCTTTCGACATAGTTGGCGACGCGCCGCCGGCCTTTGACCTGCCCGCCCGAAATCACCTGTTCCCACGAGGTCTCGATAAACAGCTCGGGCTGTCGCCGTTCGACCATCGTCATCGAGCTGATCATCGCCTTGATTTTGACAAGCTCGCTGTCGTCGATGTTCGCACCCTCGGGGATTTGCATGCCGAACATCGGCATTTTCGCCAGGATGTCTTTCAGCGACCCGAGCTGCTGAATGACGCCGATTTGCTCCAGAAAGTCCTGCATGTCGAACTTTCCCTTGAGCATCCGCACGGCATCTTGTTCGGCCTTTTGCGTATCGACGACCTGCTCGAAGTCCTTCATCAGGCCAACGATGTCGCCCATTCCCAGGATGCGGCTCGCCAGCCCTTCGGGCCGAAACTCCTCGATCTTGTCCAGGCTTTCGCCGACGCCCAAAAAGCGCACCGGCTGGCCCGTGACCTCGCGAATCGTCAGCGCCGCGCCGCCTCGCGCATCCCCGTCGAGCTTCGTCAGAATGAAGCCAGTGGTCTTCACCCTGTCATGAAACGATCGCGCCGTATTCACGGCGTCCTGGCCGATCATCGCATCGACGACCAGAAACACCTCGTGGGGCCGAACGCGCTCCTTGATGTGGTCGAGTTCCTGCATGAGCGGCTCGTCGATCGCCAGCCGCCCCGCCGTATCGAGCAAGACCACTTCGTAACCCTTCGCGTAAGCGAATTTGTACGCTTCGTCGCAAATTTCGACCGGCTTTTTCCCGTCGCCGGTAAACACCGACATCCCGAGCTTTTCGCCGATCACCTGAAGCTGTTGCACTGCCGCCGGGCGATACACGTCCGCTGCCACCAGCAACGGTTTGCGTTTGTGAATCTTGTGCAGCCACCGCGCGAGTTTTCCGACCGTGGTCGTTTTCCCCGAGCCCTGCAACCCGACCATCATGATGACCGTCGGGCCTTTTTTCGCCCAGTTCAGCTCGACCGGCCCCTCCTCGGGGTTGCCCATCAGCGCGGTCAGTTCTTCCTGACAAATTTTGATGAAGTGCCACTCGGGGGTCACTTCCATGCTCTTCGTCGCTTTTTCGCCGACTTTCCCGTCGGCCCCCGTTACGGAGGGAAGCGTTGCCTTCGCCCGAAGTTGCACGGTTTGACCGAGGGCCTTGTCCTTGACCCGTTGCAAAAACGAGCGCACCACCGGCAGCGCCACGTCCGCTTCGAGAAGCGACATCCGCACATCTCGCAGCGCGGCGTCGATGTTCTCCTCGGTAAGTTCTGCCTGTCCGGTGAGCTTTTCCCGGGCCAGACGAAAGCCTTTGTTGAGCGTCTCTAACATTGTCGCAGGGTTTATCACGCCTTCTGTTCTCTCGGCAACGGCGTTCCGTTCTCGCGGGCTTCCCGCTCGGTTTGTTCCCGTGTTCTGCCGTGCAACCAACGGCATGGCCAAAAGCTTTGCCAAAACTCTTGGTAGTTCCTCGAGACCTACGACCCTGTTACAGTTTTGAACCTAGATGTCTGAAAGCCGATTCATCGACGGCGACAGTCCGGTCGAGCCCAACCGAAACGAAGCCAGCAGCCAGGACCGATTTGCTTCGGATCGCCTGCCGCGCGGTTCTTCGATTGGGCGGTATTTGGTGATCGAGCGCCTGGGCAGCGGCGGCATGGGCGTCGTGTATGCCGCCTACGATCCCGACCTGAACCGCAAGGTCGCGTTGAAGCTTCTGCACAACCAGCCCGGCCTTTTGGCCTCGCAGGGGAAAGCGCGGCTTTTGCGAGAAGCGCAGGCCATGGCGCGGCTATCGCACCCCAATGTCGTCGCCGTGTACGACGTGGGTCTTGTGTTCGATCAGGTGTTCGTCGCCATGGAATTTGTCGAGGGGCTGACCCTGCACGAATGGCTCACGGCCCCAAGGCCTCTTTCCGAAATCCTGCAAGTGTTTGCCGACGCTGGGCGGGGTCTTGCTGCCGCGCACGCTGCCGGCATCGTCCACCGCGATTTCAAGCCGGACAACGTCATGATCAGTCGCCATGGCCGCACCAAAGTCATGGATTTTGGCGTCGCGCGCGACGTGGGCCAACCCCTGTCCGACCCCGGCGTATTCGGCAAAGGTGCCGCCCCTTCGTCCCATTCCCCCCCTTCCGTCCCTTCCGCGATTTCCTCGCAAGAAATCGCCCTTGACCACACCCTGCCCGAGCGCAGCAGCAAAGGCTTGTCTGCCCTCGCCGTCAGCTCCCCGCTCACGCAGGAAGGCGCGCTCATGGGCACGCCGCGTTACATGTCCCCCGAGCAGTTTCGAGGCGAACCCAGCGACGCGCGCAGCGACCAGTTCAGTTTTTGCGTCGCCCTGTATGAGGCCGTGTGCGGCCAGCCCCCGTTTTCGGGAAACACCCTCGGCGAGCTGGCCATGCAGGTCTTCCAAGGCCACGTTCGCGCGTTCCCGCCGGACAAACGAGTGCCCTCGTGGCTTCGGCGCGTGCTTCTGCGCGGTTTGCAGGTCCAGCCCAGCGCCCGTCACCTGTCCCTGCAAGACCTCCTCGACGAGCTCGCACCCGAGCGCCGAAAGAAGCGGCGGCGGCGGCGCAGCTTGCTGGGCATCGTGATCGGTGTGCTGGTCGCGTGCGCCGTCTCGCTCGGCGTGAGGCACGCCAACCAAACCCTCCAAGCGCAAAGGTGCCAAAACGTGGACGCTTTGCTCGAACCCGTGTTCGGGCGAGCCGCCCAGGATGCCGCCAAGTTTGGGCTCCTCTCGACCAACAAGCCCTATGCCGCCGATGTCTTCGACAAAGTGCAGCGCAACCTGGCGCAATACCTGGCCGACTGGCAGGCCGTCCGGCAAAAGTCCTGCCAAAGCACCTTTATGCAAGGCGCGCAGTCCCCCGATCTCCACGCCCGCCGCATGCGCTGCCTAGACGAACGCCTGCAAGAGGTCGCCGCCTTCATGCGGCTTTTGCGAACCGCAGATGAGCAGGTGCTCGACGGCGCAGTGGACCAAAGCGACGGCTTGTCTTTGCTGGAACCGTGCAGCGATCCGCATTTTTTGGCGCACCTCGTTCGGCAAAAACCAACCGAGCGCGAGCACATCGACAAACTCAGCCGCGAGTTGTCCTTTGCGCGGCTTTTGTACAACGTCGGGCGCATCGGGCTTGCGAAGGAAAAAGCCCAGCAGGTTCTCGACAAGGCCGCGCAGATCGGCGATTTCCCCTTGCAGGCCCGAGCCGAACGCGAGCTGTCTTCCATCGAAAATTCCGAAGGCAACCCCTTCGGTGCCGAGACGCGGGCCCTGTCTGCCGCAGCCTTTGGGATTCGCGGCGGCGACTACCTGACCGCAGCCTGGGCCTTTACCGATCTGCTCTATTTGGCTCAGGCGACCCAGCGCGGGGCCAGCGTGGACAAGTGGCAACAGTTTGCCGAGGCCGCGCTCGCCAAAGTCGAGGGCAGCACCCAAGCCAAGGCGCACATCCAAGCCACCCTCGACCTGTATCTGTGCCGCCACCTGTCCGCCCAGCGCCAAAAGGCCAAAGCCGACGAACAGTGCGAAAAGGCCCTTCGCGACAACGAGCGCGTGTTCGGCCCCGAGTCCAGCCAAATGGACACCGTGCTCAACAGCCTCGCCCTGCACAACAAGCGCCGCGAACGCTACCCCGAGGCCGAGGCCCTGTATCGCCGCGCCCTCGCCCTTCAAATCGCGCACCACGGGGCTGACCATCCGCGCCTCGTCACGCTGCACGAAAACCTCGGCAAACTGCTCGAGCAGGTCGGAAAAAACCAAGAGGCCGAGGCCGAGCTATCCCGCGCCCTCCTCATTACCGAGCGCGCCTTTGGCCCAAAACACGCCAAGCTCTACGGCACTCTGCGCGAAATCGCGCTGCTCAAACTCAAGCGTGGCGACGTGCAGGCAGCCCTTCCCTATGCGCGGCGAATGGTGGACCTGGCCGCCGACTCGCCCCGAGCCCCTGCCGCCAAGTTGCTCCTGGGAACCGTGCATGCCCGTCTTGGACAGCCCGAGGTCGCCCTCCCCTTTCATCAGGACGCCCTGTCCGCCTGTGTTTTGCCCGCGTGTACCGATCACCAGGCCCGCCTTCTCGCCGTCGCCGATGACCTGCGCGCCCTGCACAAAGACAAAGCCGCGTTGCCCCTTCTGGAACAGGCCGCCCGCATGCCCTTTTCCGCCGCCGCTGCCACCACCGCCGCCGCCCCCGGGCCGGGCCAAGAAGAAGGCACCCGCGTCAAGGTCCTGCGCGCCCTCGCCGAAACCCTCTTTGCCGTCGAGGGCCCCAAAAGCAAAGCCCGCATCGCCCGCCTTGCCACCGAAACCCTCAAGCTCTACGCCGAACACCTCCCCACCCAGCAAGACGAAGCCGCCGCCTGGCAAGCCTGGCTCCAAAAACGCAACCTGCTCCCCGCCGACTGACCCCCGCCCCGCCCCTTTTGCCGCACGCGACACCCCGTTTTCCCCACCTCTTTGCACCTTCACCCCAAACCTGCGCGCCTTCCTGACAAACCTGCGCGCCTTCCTGACAAATCTGCGCGCCTTCCTGACAAATCTGCGCGCCTTCCTGACAAATCTGCGCGGCTCCGTGAGAAATCTGCGCGCCTTCCTGACAAATCTGCGCGGCTCCGTGAGAAATCTGCGCGGCTCCGTGAGAAATCTGCGCGCCTTCCTGAGAAACCTGCGCGCCTTCCTGACAAATCTGCGCGGCTCCGTGAGAAATCTGCGCGGCTCCGTGAGAAATCTGCGCGCCTTCCTGACAAACCTGCGCGCCTTCCTGAGAAATCTGCGCGCACCCACCAAAAAACTGCGCCCATTCGCCACAAAGCTGCGTGCTAGGCTGCGCCCATGTCGGTGCTTTATCTGGTCGATGGTTCCAATTTTCTGTTTCGGGCTTTTCACGCCATGCCGCTGCTCGAATCGCCGGAAGGGGTGCCCTGCGGTGCCGTGCGCGGCTTTGCATCCATGATGTTGCGGCTGATTGGAGAGGCCAACCCGACGCATCTGGCCGTCGTCTTCGATGCGGAAGGCGAGGACAAGCGCGCCGAGAGGTTTCCCGCCTACAAGCAGAACCGTACCCTCTGTCCTCCCGAACTGGTTCCACAGTTTGAGCTTGCAGAGAACGTCACCGTCGCGATGGGTCTGGCCTGTTTGCTTGCGCACGATGCCGAAGCCGACGATGTGATCGCGTCGGTGGCACGAGCCGCTGTGAACGAGGGCCATTCCGTCGTGATTGTGTCGTCCGACAAGGATTTGATGCAACTTGTCAAAGACGGACAGATTCAGATGTACGACACGATGAAAGAGGAGGGCCGAGGACTTCTGTACGATGAGGCAGGCGTAGAAGCAAAATGGGGGGTTCCTCCTCATCAATTGGGGGACGTATTGGCGCTGATGGGGGATGTCAGCGACAACCTACCGGGCCTTCCGGGAGTCGGGAAGAAGACCGCCTCCCAACTGATTTTGACGTTTGGATCGTTGGATGAACTGATTCGTCGGCGTGACGAAGTGAATGTTCGGGGGAAAGACAAGATCGTCGCGGCGCTTCAGGAAAACGAGGCCCAGATCCGTTTGGTGCGAGAACTCCTGACGCTCGATGAACACATTCAGGGGTTGCCTTCGATGGATGAGCTTCAACGCATTCCTGTCGATGGTTTGACTCTTTTGAGAATGATTCAAGATTTGGGTTTCTTTGCACTTCAGCGGCGACTTGTGGTCAAAGGCGGCCTCCCCGGCATGCCTGATCTGTCCGAGGCTGCCGCAGCCCTGGAGCAAGAAAAACTCCTGGCTGAAAAACAAGAAACCGCAAGAACCTCAGCACTCGAAATCGACGCCACCTCCATCATCCCAAATCCGCTCGAATGGGCCAAACAAGCCGCAAGAGAGAACTCCGTTGCAGAACACATCGTGCCCAAACCCTTGGCCCCAGTGATCTCTGCACCAGCAGCCCCGACCCCAGAAAAAGCGCCAGAAAACACCACAGAAAAGACCACAGAAAAGACCACAGACAGGACCACAGACATGCCGTGGGTCTTGACTCGCGCCATCACACGGACCGACGGGGAAGACCGCATCATCACCGATCGCGAAACCCTGATCCGCTTTCGAGAACAGGTGACGCAGGACCTAAAACAGTTTCCCCTCATCTCGCTGATTCCGGCTTGGTGCGACGATGAACACGAAGGGCACAACGCGCGGTTGTCTCCCCTGTGTGGCGTGTCCTTTTGTACTGCGGTTTCCCCACCTGTTTACATTCCGTTTGGGCACAGATACTTGGGAATCGGTCCCCAGCTCGATCTCTCAACGGTGCTGATCGAGCTTGCAAACATCTTCACAGACCCCACGATTCCAAAAGCCGTATACGGCGCAAAGGAAACGCTACAGGGTCTCTTGGGAATCGGTGTTCCGCTGGTAGGAATCGTCACAGACCCGGCACTCTGTTCGTATCTGCTGGATGCGGGGCAAGACCACGAACTGTCGGCCATGTGCGCTCGGCATTTGGGCCCTCACTATCCCCTGTTTCTTTCGCGCGAAGCCATCTGTCAGCAAGGCAAACACACGTTGCGGTTGGATGCAGTGGAACTCTCTTTGGCAGGGCGTTTTTTGTGCCAACAGGCGCGAGCCACGGTGATTTTGGGGCATGAATTGTTTTCACGTCTCGATGCCGCCTCAAAAGAGCTTCTTCTCTCGCTGGAACTGCCGCTCTCCAAAGTCCTGGCAGCGATCGAGCGCCACGGAATCTGTGTGGACAAAAAGGTCCTCGCGGCCTTGTCTGCGGAAACGTCGCAGGAATTGCAAGCGTTGGAACAGGAAATCGAACAGGAGGCCGGCCAACAGGTGAACCTCAATTCACCCAAACAACTCGCGCACCTTCTGTTTGACAAATTGGGATTGCCTCCCGTCAAAAAAACCAAGGGCCGAACGAGTCTGTCCGTCGATGCAGAGGTCCTGGAAACGCTGGCCGCAGACTTTCCCATCGCCCACAAAATCTCGGAATACAGAAGTCTTGCCAAGCTCAAAGGTACATATCTGGATGCGCTCCCCCTTTTGATCCATCCCATAACCGGGCGACTCCACACAGCCTTTCAACAGGTCGTGGCAGCGACTGGACGATTGTCTTCCACCGATCCGAATTTGCAGAACATTCCGGTGCGAAGTGAGTTGGGACAAAAGATCCGCTCCGCGTTTGTGGCAGAACCCGGCTATTTGCTCATCTCGGCGGATTATTCGCAGATTGAACTGCGGGTCCTCGCACACCTTTCGCAGGACCCTCTGCTTGTGCAAAGCTTCCGAGGAAACGAAGACGTACACCTTCGTACCGCTGTCGAAATGTTCGGCCCGACGCGGGGAATCGAGCCTGACAAGCGGCGCGCGGCCAAAATGATCAACTACGGAATCGTGTACGGTTTGACAGATCACGGCCTTGCGCAGCGTCTGCAAATCGAGCGCAAGGTTGCCAAACGCTACATCGAGGACTACTTCGCCCGATACAGCGGTGTGAAGACTTTTCTCGACGAACTATTGAAGAAAGCGGAACGCGAAGGGGGTGCTCGTACACTCCGTGGTCGGTTCCGTCCCCTTCCAGATCTGGCTGCAAAAAATTTTGCGGTCAGGGGGTATGCACAACGCATCGCCAAAAACACCCCCATACAGGGCACCGCCGCAGACATTTTGAAGCAAGCCATGATCCTGGTGGAGGACATACTCGACAAACGAGACCTGGGGGCCAGAATGCTCCTCACCGTTCATGACGAGTTGGTGCTCGAAGCAAAAGAGGACCGCGCAGAAGCCGTGGCCTCAGTCGTCCAACACACCATGGAAAAGGCCGTGAGCCTGTCCGTCCCGCTTGTGGTCGATGTCGGTATCGGCCCAAACTGGGCCCGCTGTTAGTCCAAAAAGGAGAAGGTGTAGACATTTGCGCGGGACCGCAGACCGTTTTGGAACAAACTTGTGTCCGCCGGATTGTCATTTCGATCTGAAAACCGATAAAGGGGGGGTGTATCCGACACTTTGGGAACCTCTGCAAACTCGACCCCGTGAAACAAGACACGCGGATCGATTCGCAGCACCAGCGTTCCCCCTTCCGCAGGCGTGATCTCCGCAGGAATCGGCGTCACGATCCGTTGTTTGCACAAAGGATTCGCCCCCGGATACGCTGGCTCCTTTTGCGGAATCGTCCGGTTCTGTCCAATCGTCAGGCGCGCTGAAAAAGGAAAATCCTGGCCCGACCGACTCGCGATGCCCGCTGCATCCAAGATCACCGTACGATCGTCGGTGGCGTTGATGTCTCCCCCTGTCAACCAAACCTCCCCCACTTTCGCCTCTGTTCCAAGACCCCGACCGCGTTCGGGAAACGGCTGCATCGACGCAGACAAAAGATTCACATCCACACTGCTCAAGACCTGCGCCACATACGTTCCCGGCAAAATACACGCTGTCTCTTGTGCTCCCGAGATCGGCACCGTTTGATTCAGATACACTGCCCCGACATGCAAACGCGCCTTGGAAAGCGTCACCGAATACCCCAATTGGTTCACAAAGGAGAGTGCTCCTCCTGTTGCATCCGCTGGGCCCGCCGCTGCGGCAGAGAACGACACCCGCGCTCCCCCTGTCGTGTTCCCACATCCGGCAAGCCCTCCCAACAGCAACAGGAAAGACAAAAGACGCTTCACTTGCCACCTCCCAAGTTGATCGACAGCGTGAAAAACAACTGTCTGGGACTCCCCGCGCTGAAATGCCGCATCGGAACCAGCGTTGGGAATGCCTGATTTCGGAAGTCCGAAGCGTAGTTGTACTCTCCCAAACGATACTGCGCATCCGACAGGTTCGTTGCCACAAAACCCACATCGAACAACCAGATTCCCACCGTCGCGTGCAGGTCTACCACCGCGATTGGATTCGAGCGTTCCCCAAATGGCAGAGGTCGCGGTGAAACATACGTTGCCCCCAGCGCCAACGTCCCCCGAAACGCCTTCCCAAAAATGCGCAGTTTGTCATAGGGGAGTTCCCCAAACAGAGATCCATCGAAGCGAAACACCCATTCTGGAACATACGGAATCAGCAACCCCGTATCGTCGAAATTCGCGCGAACATACGTCAGATTGGCTGCCACATCGAAAAACGAACCCGTCACCCGAGCCGCGCTCGCATTTCCCATGCGCGTCGTTCCACTGCTCAGCACATTCCGTCCTGCTGTTTGCGAAAAGATCAAATCCCGATCCACTTTCGTGCGGAAAATCGCCGTCCTTGCACTCACCGCCAAAGGCCCAATTTCCTTTGCAAAGGACAGCCCTGCATCCACCGATTCCGCGTTCGCAAACGGCGTCTTGGCATCCTGTGTGATGTAGATTGGATCGATCGATCGAACACCCTGTCCGTAACTCACAGAGGCGGACACACCGTACAAAGGACCCAGCACCAAAGACATGCGCGGCAGAACCGCCATTCCCGTCGTCGTTGATCGCTGAAATGGCTCTCTGTATTTTCCAAAATCCTGCTGATTCAAACAAGACACATCCAAAGGAGGATTCGTCTTTGAGGGATGCGAAACAGATTTCGCTGCACACAAATCCAATACGTCATAAGTGAACAAATCCGCCCGCACTCCGCCCCGCAACGCAAGCCACTCCAAAAAACGCAGGTTGAGATCTGCATACAGTCCCACATCGCCCAGTTTCGATTCCAGATCGGCCTCTGTATGATACGGAACCTGCGTGGCCGCTTCGATTCTGTGTTGTGTGGAGTGGACAAAATCGCCCCGTGCATAGTACCCCACTTCGACTTCCTGCTTCCGTTTCAGAATCTCCCCTGAAAGTCGAGCAAAGCCGTGCGCACCGACGATCGCGGCCATGCTTGCCACCTGGATTTGATCGCCCCGTTGCCCATGCGGAGCCTGTGTCGGCTCTTGGGTGTCCAGCAAAAAACCTGTGTAGTTTTCCCGCAGCGTCCACGGTCGAGCGATCGCATATACCTGATTCCGAACCACCAGTTTCCCAACGCGAGACTCCAGCATCCCGCTGATCGAATACCGCCCCGTATCTGCCCCCTGTGTCGCATCATACGTATCAAAGAAACCGATCCGACCGGCCAAAAAATCTTCTTCTGCAATCACGCCCGCGCTGTGAAAACTCGCGATGTAGGCCTGTGCAGTAATCCGATACAAGTGGTTCTCCGTACGGCCTTCATATTGCGCGACCACCGACGCTCGCCGACCATCTCGATTCTGTCCGAAACCGGCGGTTTGGTACAGCTCGACCCCTGCAAACGTTCCGTCTCTTGCGCCGTGCGGACCCCACAAAAGGAGTCCCCGAAAAGTCCCATAGGAACCTGCCAGAAACTTGGTCGTGATTCCCCTTTGCGAAAGACCCATCTCATAATCCGCACTCCCAGCCACTCCATAATTGCCCTGCCGAGGATCAAACGGTCCTTCCAGAACGCGCAACGTAGCAACCACTTCCGGGATCAGAAAATGCGTATCGGAATAGCCGTTCCCATGCAGATTTCCACTCTCATTGATCGGAACGCCACCGACGGTAAATTCGATGTCTTGTCCTTCCCGAGCATCAAACCCCCGCAAGAACACCTGATCCGCATGTGCTTCACTCCCATCATTGGTCAAAAGAATGCCCGGAACCAATTTCAGAAGTTCTGCCGCATTCTTTCGCGGAACATTCCCAAGTGCCCCAACATCCACATGATAGTCCGCTGCCCCCCGAGAAGGAGGAGGCTGTCTTTTCGCGCTGACCGCCACCTCAAATGCACCCCCTTTTTTCTTCTCTGCTTCCGTTATTTCCTTTGTTTCCTTTGATTCCTTGCTTTCGGACTCCCTCCTGGATGACGCAGTGTTATGAGTCTGCGCAACGGTCTTTTCGTCCCCATTGCCCGTTTCAGACACAGCTTGCTTCGGAACACAGAGAACCAAACAGAAAAACGACCACACCAATACGTAGGACTTTCCCATCAAACGACTCGGAAACAAGGGAGACTACTTTGGAGATGGAAAATTGCGTTTGGGTGCGCAAATTCCGTCTGCATTCAAGTGCCCCTGTGTACTTTGGTTGTAGGTCACGTAGTCATAGAAATCACGAAGGGAATCCGCAGGATTGCCAACCGGATTGTATGGGATTCCTTGCGAATCAAAACCCATCGTTTGGGAGGTGTTCGGGGGCGTATACGTAGGCACGCACGATCGCCACGGGATGGGCTTCCCAGAGCGGTCTTTGAATGCCGTGAAGTTCACCCCTTTTACGTCCTCAAGCGTCACAACGAGGTCCCCGAACGCATCTTTTTGTGCATACGCCGCAAATGGATCGAAGTGGGCAGGAGCATCATGCTCGCTGCTTTCCCAAAAGGGGTGATCTGTGTGAACCGTGGCTTGCGCGATGGTGGTCGCATTCGTCTTCACCTGGACACCCCGTTGATATTCTTCGCCAGAAAAGGGCCGTGCGGGGGCCGTATCGGGATTCTGACAATTGATGTATGTCGTCGGTGAACGAAACCCGAAACGAAACTTCACGACTTTGGGATAAGCCGAAAAATCATAGGCCGGATTCGTGGACGTACAACTGGTTCCTTTCCAGGTCGCCGTGCCCACATACATGACGGTCCAGCCGTTTTTTGCCATCGTTGCGTAGTTGGCTTCTCCCGCTGCGTCGAGATTCAGTTTTTTCGCGGCGGGACTGGCCGGAACGATGTCGAACCCAAACGCATACCGCTTGGTTGAATCAAAGGGCTCTTCTCCTCGCAAATTCTGCGACGTGACCAGTTCAATCGGAAGTGCCTGTTCATCGCTCCCCCCTTTTCCAAGCAGAGGCCCCCCTTTGTGCAGATCCACTGCCCATGGACCTGCGGCCTGCGCGACTTTGTTGTCTGTTTGACTCTGATCGGTCGGAGCTTTGTCTGGGTTTTCAGAGAGATGGATGTAGTCGAAAGTAACAAGCAGAGACTCGAAATGGACCTCCCACCCATCGACGAAAGCGGGCGAATCCCCTGCCGGAGGGAATCCATATCCACCGAGGGCCAGCGATTCTCCCGAGGCTGTGAACTGGATCACTCCTCCTTTTGGATTGCTCGTCACCTCTCCGCACCCAATCCCGCTTGCCAAAAGGAAGACAAAAGCGAGCTTCTCTGTAGTCCGAAAATTCATCGCAGTTTCCTTTCTTCATTGATCAAAAGCATGTCCCTTTAGGGGGTCGTAGTTGCAATTGTCTTGCATGTAGTAGACCTGTTACCGAAAACCTGTGCCTCGACTCTTCTTGGTTTTTCCGTCGGGCAAAATCGATTTCTTCAACCGAATCTCGCCAAAATCGATCCCACAGCCAGGTCTCAAATGCAAGCGATCTGCATTATAATGGGGTGCTTTCTAGATGCAAATGATTTGCATCTATGACGAGAGGACTCAAGGACGAGGATAACAGAGGAAGTGCGAAGAACCCCGCGTCCGTTTGGAATATCGCTTCCGAAGAGTGGGGGTTTCATGTCAGCATGTGTGCCATGAATGGAAAGCCGGTTGCAAAATCCACGCAGCGTCGAAAGGTCCTCTCAAAGAAGGCTCACTCTCACAGCCATTCTGAACGCGCCGAGACACTGCTCCGAACGCAAGGTTTGAAAGTCACAGAGTGTCGTTTGCTGGTGCTGAGGTCTCTTTTGGATCGACACAAACCGTCCACTGCCCAGGAATTGTTGGAGGATCTGTCTCCACACGGTTTGGATCAAGTGACGGTGTACCGGACGCTGACCACACTCGTCGAGAACCAGATTGCCCAACAAGTCAGTACGATCGATGGGAGTCGCCGTTTTGAAGTCCACGCATGCGAAGGATGTCGCGTGGATCATCCGCATCTTCAATGCCGCGTGTGCGGTGCGCTGGAATGCTTGGAACAAGGCGTGTTGCCCACGCTGATGATCCCCACCCAGGTCGGTGGATACGCGATTGACGAGGCCAGGTTGTACCTGCTGGGGCGATGTCCCAAGTGTCAAAAGGGGAAGGCATCGCGATCGAGAACGCTAGCGGGGGAAGATTCCTAAGTTGCCTCATATGCAAAGGAGTTGCATTTGAATCCAGGTCAGAGCAAGTTGGCGGCGAGTTCTGCCAAGGTTGAGCGTTCACCCTTCATGAGTGACACACTTCCTGCGATGGCGTGGCCCTTGAAACGCTCGACGACGGTGGTAAGCCCGTTGTTCGTGGCGTCCACATAGGGGTTGTCGATTTGATAGGGGTCTCCTGTCAAAACCACTTTCGTGTTTTCTCCGACGCGAGTGATGATCGTCTTGACCTCGTGCGGAGTCAGATTCTGTGCTTCATCGACAATCATGTACTGGTTGGGAATCGAACGCCCCCGGATATAGGTCAGGGGCTCGATGGCCAAGAAACCCATATCCACCAGATCCTGATGCGACTGGGCATGCCGACGTTCCTTTCCGTTCGTTCCGCTGAGGCCCAGCAGAAATTCCACATTGTCGTAAATGGGCTGCATCCACGGATTTAGTTTTTCTTCGACCGTTCCGGGCAGATAACCGATGTCCCTTCCAAGGGGGAAGATCGGACGGGACACGAGGAGTTTGTGAAAAACCTTTTCCTCGGCCACTTTTTGCAAACCCGCTGCGATGGCCAGGAGCGTCTTTCCCGTTCCGGCTTTTCCGACGAGAGATACCAACTTGATGTCGTCGTTGAGCAACAAGTCGAGCGCAAAATGTTGTTCCTTGTTGCGGGGTCTTATTCCCCAACATCCTTCGCGAAGTTTGCGAATCGGATGCAAAACACCCTGCGCAAAATCGAGCCTGCCCAGTGCCGTTTGGGAACCTCCTTCTCGATTGCGGAGGAGTACGTATTCATTGTTGAAAGCCTGGGAGGGAAAGTTCTCTGTTTGGGCGCGGAGTGCTTCAAGGGTGATCTTCCCATCTTGGTAAAAGGAGGCGATGGCCGCGCCGCTGACCAGAAGTTCCAGATGACCGGAATACAATTCCTCGATGGAAATCTGTTCAACATCGTAGTCTTCCGCGATCAGGCCCAACGCATCAGCACGGATGCGCAAATTGACATCTTTTGTGACCAAAATGACGCGGCTTGCAGAGTCCTTTGCGGCTTCCAGCGCGACACCCAAAATCATGTTGTCCGCACTGTGGGAATTGCGCAAAACGGCAGGCGCTTGGTGGGCCCCCAAAACCACACGGAGCGTGCCCCCCGACGGAAGCGTGACACCCTCAGCCAAACGGTGCCCCTTTTTCCTGAGTTCATCCAAACGGCGACAGACCTCTCGTGCAGAGCGCCCGCGATCAGACAATTCCTTTTTGAATTGATCGATCTCTTCCAAGACGATGATTGGGATTACAACGATGTTGTCTGCAAACTGAAACATCGATTGCGGATCGTGGAGGAGAACGTTGGTGTCCAAAATGAAGGTCTTTTGTTGCGACATATCTATCTCAAAACGGAACGGCTGTTTTTTCCGTGGCTTGTGTGGGTTGATGGTTTGAAGGCGACGGGGGGTTGCCTTCCTGATCGGTTTCTTTGGGCGTTACGTAGCGCAACTTTCCGTGGTGCATTTCCACCCAAGGGGGCAAGGAAGGAACGGCTTTGGCGGGTGTTCCGGGAGGAGGAGGAGGCGGCGGCGGCGCACCCGGAGGAGGCAATTCCGAAAAGTATTGAACCAAAAGGAAGCACTCCTTTTCGGGCAGTGCTTCGTGACGATCGAATGCGAGTTTGTTGGCCAATGCACCTTGCAAGTCTTCGTCGGTCATGCGCCCACGAGAATGGACTCTGCGAACAATTCGTTCGACGTACTTTTCCCATCCGTCATCGGCTGCCCCTTTGCAGTATTGGATGTAGCGTCTTTTGGGATTGGGAAGGATAGAGGAGAAGAAGGCCGCTTCTCTGGGAGTCAAATCCTTGGCCTCCTTTCCAAAGTAATGTCGCGCCGCGCGACCGATTCCAAACGTGTAGGGCCCAAACTCAATCGCGTTGAAGTAGATTTCGAGAATCCGCCGCTTGATGGGAGTCGCATCCCGGATGGCCGCAAAGGACTGCTCGGCAGCCCACCGGGAAGGAGGCCAGTTCTCTGTTTCCTTTTCCGGTGGCTTTGGAGGAGCAGGCTTTTCTTTGGCCAATTTTGCGAAATACTGCTGCGCGGTCATTCCTTTGGACAGGGCCTTGATCATGACCGGATCGTCGGTGAGATAGTTCTCGATATACCAAGTCAAGAACAACTCCTGAAGCTTTCGGGAAAGCGTTTTTTCACGGGACAGAAGTACGTTTTTGACCATTTGCATGGTGATCGAGGAAGCCCCCAAACGGAAATATCCGCGTTCCAAATTGGATTGGAGGGCGGATCGAAACTCGGGAACAATGAACCCCCGATGACGCAGAAAGGCGTGATCTTCCGTCGTCATGATCGAGTTGATGAGATAGGGGGAGAGTTGATCGAACGGTACAAAATCGGGATTTTCGGGACCGATGACGAAGCTCAATTCCTTCCCCGGTTCGACTTGAACAGTGTGGGTAAAGGAGCCCAGCAATTTGGCAACGTTGAGATCTTTGGGGGCTTCTTTCACACGGCATCCATCGATTCCAACCTGACCGGAAATTTGAACGGGGTCGTCTTTGGGATCTTTGCCGTTCGCGGCCAGGACTCCCGCAGGTAGAGAGCGCGCTTTTCCGACGGAAACCTGTGCTTTCTTGCTGAGAACAACGGCTGGAGAAGGGGTCTCTTCATCCAAACCATCGGGGTCTTTGGGAGGAGGCAGTTTGAGCAACTTTGCAAAATCGACAAACAGCCGAATGTCCGTCGAAAACGTGCCATCCAACTGAAATTCCCGTATGCGGGGAACCACTGCGGGGGGCAAAGCCTGCAAAAGCGACTGACAAGACATGGGGGGCATTGCGAAGTGCAAAGACACGGTGCGCCATTTTTCGCGCCAACTCTCGGCCACTGCGCCCCCTGGTTTTGCTCCGTTGGTCTCTGCCTGCAAGACGCTGGGGCGGCGTTCACGGGGTTGTGCTTCGGCTTCTCCGTCGAGATTGACCTCGACACCATCCCAGTTGACCTTCAAACCATCGAGTTTGATCTTGCGCGCTTTCAAATCAACGTGGCCGTTTGCCTGGGCGGAAAAGGAAAAATCCCGGACAGGCTCAGCGACGAGGCGAGGCGCAAAAAGAGAGAGATGTGCCATCCGAAACTCGCCTTTTGCAGACAACACATTCGCGGCAAACGAAAGATCCATGCGCGCATCGACTTCCGTACGGTCGGCGTCGATGACGGGCGTGTCCTTCAAAATCGGCTCGAGTTGGGACAGACGAAAGCGTTGGGCATGCAAGTGAAGTTCGCCCTGTGCGTCGTTTTTCCAGTCGGCACCGGTCAGAACCCAGCCGTTGGCCTCCCACAATTTCTGCTCGACGCCGCCGTAACCGCCAAAGAGCGCAATCACGGCTTTGCGGGGCTCTTTCAAGTCGGGTTTTATGGTCCCGGACACGCCGGACAGACTCAAGCGGGGCCAGGGAGCAAATTCGGCCCCCTCGATATGAACATCGGGAAGACCGTCGGGCAGAAAGCGAGCGGGGCTTTGCCAGAAGACCTCGAATTTCTTGGCTTTGGCGACGGTGCCAGAGGTCGGTGCAAACGTCGCATCGGTCAGGACAACATGGTTTGAGCCTTTGCGGAGCAAATCGGCCTGGAGTGACCCGACGCGGAATGCGCCCAGGTCATCGCGAATCGACAGTTCTCCGTCTCGAACAAGCACTTGTTCGGGCCCACGAAGGCGGGCTTGCGCGTTCGGGTCCGAAAGCCCACTCGGGCCGCTTTTTCGGAGACGAGACAGAAGTTGGGTCACGTTGTCATCGTCACCACCGCGCACAAACTTCAAAACCGGGCGGAGGGCGACGACGCGATGGACCTCGACTCGTCCGAGGAAAAGCGGCCAGGGCGTGTATTCGACCTGCACTTCGGCGATGGTGACAGGCTCTGCGTTTTGCGCTTTTTCGGGGACGGGAACAGAAACACCAGCGGGACCATGCCCGACGGAAGTGCCTGCGGAATTGCTGCTTGGGACATGCAAGCGCACGCCGACCAAACGCACGGTCTTGGGACGTAAGATGATGTCCTGCACTGTAATCCGAAGACCCACGCGCTGCTCGACGCGAGGCAAGACCATGTGGCGAATCAGATACGACCCCAGCAGCGGCACAAACACCACAAACGCGAGGGTCAAAAGACAAAAGGCAGAGAGCCACAAAACCAGCCGACGGCCTCGTCGAAGAAAGCGCGGTCGGCGCACCAACCACGCCCGAGGCTCAGCATCTTTCGGTGTCACAGTTTTTCACTCTATCACGCGGTTTCGCCCACCAAGCCAAGCAAATTGCTGACATGAGACCGCACATTGTCAGATACAAGTTGTGATATTACGCACACATTGTCACTGAGACGTTTTCGGTTCCCGGTTTTCGGTTCCCAGGGCGAGGGATTGTTCGCCAAAAACCACACCTCAAGACGGAGGAAAAACATGACCAAATTCACGCTCTCCATCCTTGCTGCTTCTTGTGCTCTGCCCAGCTTGGCGTTTGCGGACGTTCCGGATTCGTGCGGAACTGCGGTCGCCGAGCTTCGCAAAACCTGGTCGAAAAGCGACAAATTCGGTGATGACAATTTCGGTGCAGCGTATGCGGCGACTGCGACGCTGCAAGGGAAACGCGACGGGATGTCGGTGTCGGGCGACTTGAGCGCAGACGCGATGTTGTTTGGCAACACGCAAAACGTCGTCAAAGTCACCGGAAAGGCGGAAGCCGCCGTCGTGGCGCGTTCTGCGAGCGAGAACCTGGACGTTTACGTGATGGGGAAAAACATTTTCCACCACAGCCGTTCGTCGGGAACTGGTTCGGGGACGGGCGTGACGCTCAGCGTGAGCAAGAACTGGGATGTCACGTTCTTTTCCGCTGACAAACGCTTCTGGGTTGGGCCGGTTCCGGTCAAAGTGAAAGCGGCAGCGACGGGCTCGGCGGGCGTTTCGTTGACAAGCAACATCGGCATTTTTGCCGTCGATGCGACGCTGGTTCCGTCTGCAAAGGCGTTTGCGACGGCGACTGCCTCGGTGGATGCGTGGGTTGCTGAGGCGGGTGTGGAAGGCAAGCTCACTCTGGTGCAGGCCTCGGTTCCGACGAGCGGTGAGTTGGATCTGACCACCGTCGGGATTTATTACAAGGCAGACAGCGATTTGGCTCTGAACTACCTTGCGGGTCGCCTGAATGTGTACGCCAAAGCATTTGGGAAGCGGTACGAGAAGAAAATCGCTGATTGGCCCGGGTCAACGAAGAGCATCGCGCTGGCTCATGAAGCGGGCTGCGTGAAGCTGTTCTAGCCGTTCCCCCCAAACAGCGTGGCGCGAGAGAGGCGTGGGATTGAACACGTCTCTCTCGCGTTCTGCGGGTGTTCGGGGTGTTTTTGGGGCAAGCGTTTTTGCTCGCGAAAAGCAAATGTTCCTGGCGCGACGCGGTGGGAGGTTTTCGATGCGCGGTTTTCGTTTCTGGAAGTGGTTTCTTCTCGTCGCGACCGTGCTGGCGGGAGTTTGGCTGTGGCAAAAGGAAATGGCTCGCGTTCGCGCGCCGGGACCCTCGGTGGTCTCTTCGGTAGAAAAGCCGAATGTGAAACCGATCCAGCCAGGTCCGACGAGCCGGTTTTTTTGGCTCACCGGGAGCGCGCAAACGTATGAACTGCACGTCGAGAGACGTTTGAAACTCACGGGCCGGGGTTCCAATGCCCAAAGCGACAGTTTCCAATTGACGGTGGACGCGGCGCTGTTTACGAAAGTGCTGCGCAGCGATGGGGCAACGGTGTCGTTGTTTGGGAGGCTTAGCGAGATTCGTCTGTCGATGGATGGCGACAAGAACGCGCAAACCGAGTTGGTTCAGGCTCTCGACCGTCCGTTTTTGCTGATTTGCGAGCCGGACGGGAAATTGCGGGCGCTGCGGTTTCATCGCTCGGTGGGAACGGTGCCTCGGGGGTTCGTGAAAGCGTTGCTTGCCAGCGTGCAGTTTGTGCGAAGCGAAACGCAGTCCGCGACGTGGAGAACGCAAGAACTCGATGCGACGGGGGAATACGAGGCTCTGTACGAACGTGCCTCGGACGGAAAGACCGTCGGGAAAAAGCGTGAGCGGTATTTGCACGCACGGTCGGCGCAAGGTCTTTTGCCGGTGGGACAACTGGGTCAGGTAAGCGGCGCTCTCACCATGTCGTATGTGCTCGGCGAGGGAAACGATGAGGCGGCGCGCCTGGTGAGCGCCTCGGGGTCGGATTCCGTGAAGATTGATCCGGGGCCGGATTTGCCGCTGGTGTCGTCGGACTGTTCTGTGCGGTTGACGAGAAAAACTGTGGGTGTTTTGGAACCGCTGGGCGACGAAATGGCCCTGGCAGCTTCCGACGAATACGCGCTTTCTGCGATGGCTTCTATGGATGTATCCGATTCGGACCGACGGGAGGACGAACGCAAACTGAAAGGCGCGAGCTTTTCGGATCTTTTGCGGCTTTTGCAAGGAGTTTCTCCGACGGACGATGGGAGCGAACGAGCAGAGCTGCAAACGCGCTTTTCGTCCCTTTTTCGGTTGCAGGCGGACGCGGCGGAGCAAGCGGCTTCTGCAATCGCGCAGGGTTTGGATGCGCGGGCGGCGAAAACGCTGCTCGGCGCGCTGCAAGGAGCCCAAACCGAGAAGGCGCAGGCGGCACTCGTCGATGTGTTCAAAAATCAAAAACTTGCGCTGGACCTGCGGGAGCACGCCGTCGCTGTATTGGGTCTGCAAGACGCTCCGAGCGAAGGCACGAAACAAACGCTGACGGATGCGCTGCGAGAAGCCGATCCAGAGCTGCGCAATACGGCGGCGTTGGCTTTGGGAAATGCGGCGTCGGCAGAACGACAAGCGGGACAATTGGGTTCGGCGGAACAACTGGTCGATTTGCTTTTGGAACGATTTCAGACGGCGCAAACGGAAGAAGAACAAAGCGCAGCACTGGAAGCGTTGGGAAACACAGGCGATCCACGGATTTTGCCGATGGTGCAAACGGCTCTCTCATCTGAGCGTGAGTCGGTTCGAGTCGCCGCCGCGCGGGCTTTGCGTTTCGTGGTTGCGCCGACGGTAGATGCCTTGATTTCTCAGGTCATGACACAAGATGCTTCGGCGGAAGTTCGGAAGGCGGCGTTGATGGCGTGCTCTTTCAGGCAAATTGCCGCATTTTTCCCGTCGCTCAAGCGGACTGTTCTTGGGGATCAGGTTTCGGCGGTCCGTCATGATGCACTCGGTTTGCTCGGCAAGATGAAGGACCAACCGGAAGTGCGCGAGGTCATCCTGACCGTCGCAGAGAAAGACACGGACCCGCAACTGCGACAAGCCGCGCGGGCTTTGCTGTAGGCGAAAGCAAAGTTCTCGTAAAAATCGGGCGGTTTTCTTCCCAATCCAAAATGCGTGTTTCGAGGGAGATGGCCGCTTCCTTTGCAGAAAGGCCATGGTAGACTGGCCCCATGATCGCCCCAAGATTCGCTCGTCAGTTTCTCGTCGGTGGCATGTTGTTGTTTTCACCCTCTGTTTTTGCCGCGCGACTCGCAGTGCTCCCCCCGAAAGTAGAATCCGAATCGTCGGCCCCTGTGAAGGAAGCTCGTCGCAGCAAAATGCACGACGCTTTCTCGCAGGGATTGACGGAAACCATGGGTTCGGATTGGACCGCGTTGTCGAGTGAGGAGATCCGGCAACGCTTGGCCGGAAAGGACGACTTGCTGGCCTGCCAACAGGGGGATTGCATCAAACGAGTGGCGAGCCAAGTGCAAGTAGACCGCGTTGTCGTCGTCACGGTGTCGATGAAAAACGCGGCGAGTGGCACGGCGTATCAGTTTCGATTGGCCGCGATCGACCCTGCGGGCAAAGTGCGCGAGGTCAGCCACGCAGGCCGATGCGGAGATGACAGCGACGGATGCAATTGGAACGGCGCGCTGGATGCGATGCGCAAAGCCGGAGCGGAATTGTGGCCGAAAGTCTTGGCCTCGGCTGCGCCAGCAGTTGCGACGAGCCCGGTCGAAAAACTGGGTAGCGGTGGCGACAAAGCAGCGACGGGAAGCGTGGCCCAGCCGGACGCAACCTCGGTGCCGGTGGTCACGACAGTACGGGCGGCGAATCCGACGACAAATGATGCCGCTCCGACGGCACCTGCTGTGCGACATTTGGGTTATCGGTACGGATGGATCGCGTCCGGGATCGTTGCAATCGGTTTGGTGGTGACGTCGGTGCCGTTTTTGGTTCTGTCTCCTCGGGATGGACAGATCACCTGTACGGATGGTCGCCCGGCGAACCAGTGTCCGACGCGGTATTCGGGAAACCTGGCGACTGGGCTTGGATTGCTCGGTGGAGGCGTGGCGGCAGCGACGGTGGCTGGTGTGCTGTTCTATTTCGACAGACGAGATCTGAAACGGTCTCAGAACCGGGTGGCAGCGGTACCCATGTGGTACGACGGGGGTGGGGGTGTGACGTTGCTGGGCCGTTTCTAGACCCTCTTTCCGACGGAGGTTGCCTCGATGCTGCGGTTGTTTCTATTTTTCTTGACATGTGGATTCTTTTATGCAGGTTGCACGGCATCGAACCCGGAATACCCGGACATGAGTGCTTGCACGTTGGGCGAGCGACGGTGTGACACAAAAGATCGTGCGGTCGCGCTGGTGTGTGGACGGGATGCGAATGACAAGCAGACGTTGCTTGAAGAAGGGTGCCCGACGCAGGCGCTGTGTGAGTCTGGTCGTTGTGTTCCGCCCGCCGGAGCGAAGGCGTGCCAGAACGCGACGGATTGTGACGGAACCGAGGTCTGCACGCCGCTTGTTTTGCCCGGCACAGCGACGCTGGGTTTGTTTTGTATGCCCGGGCAGCCAGGCACTCCAGCGAGTTCACCGTGTGGGAAAGACGCGGATTGTACGTCGTACAAATGCTTGCAGCAGGCGCAGGGGAGGTATTGCTTCAAGGCTTGCAGCAACGACGGTGTTTGTGGCACGGGTCGTCGGTGCTTGTCGCTTTCCATCACCGTGACGGGCGTCCAGGGTCAGATTTCGACGTGTAGTTCGCCTTGACAGCCAACGGAAACAGCGTCGAGAGACGACAAACAGGAAACTCCGAGGGAAAAGAGGACTAGCGATGGTTGCGGCGCGTTGTATCAAGTGCGGGGGCGAAAATCCAAAAGAGGCGCTGTTTTGCACGGCTTGTGGTCACGCCTTGCACCATGCCCAGAACGATCCTCTCGTCGGACAAACGGTGGCTGGGCGCTATTGTCTGGTCGAGCGGATTGGGCAAGGGGCGGCGGGAACGATTTACCGAGCAGAACACACGACGCTGCGACGACGAATGGCGGTCAAGCTTTTGCACCAACAGCTTGCGCAAAACGACGACGCGGTGGAGCGGTTTCGTCGAGAGGCGATCACGGTTTGTGAGATCGACAACGACCACATTCCGCAGGTGTTCGATTTCGGTCGAGCAGAGGACGGGCGTCTGTTTTTCGCAATGGAATTTCTGGATGGACAGCCGTTGTCGGCGGTGCTCGAAACCGATGGGAAACTGTTGCCGGAACGGACAAGCGACATTTTGACGCAGATTGCAGACGGTCTTCTCGAGGCGCACACCCTTGGATATGTTCACCGCGATTTGCGGCCCCGGAGCGTGTTTTTGACCCGCAAGCGCGGGCGCGCCGACTTTGTGAAGATTCTCGATTTTGGGTTGGCGAAATTGGTGCAGCCGGATTTGACCGACGCGCAGCGGACGGCGATGGGTATGACCTACGGCGACCCCAGGTACATGGCACCTGAACAGGCTCGGGGCGAGGTGGTGGATCGGCGTGCCGACATTTACTCACTGGGTGTGCTTGGGTACGAAATGCTGTGCGGCGAGCCGCCTGTGAAAGGCCAGGGAACTTTCGATGTGCTGAGCAAGTTGCTCGACGGGCCGGTGCCGCGCCTGCGAGACAAACGGCCGGATTGTCCGCCGTGGCTTGAGTCGGTCATTCGGACGGCGCTGGCGAAAAAGCCCGCCGAGCGTTTTCAGACGGTGGCGCAGTTTCTCGACGCGATGGAACGGAAAAATGTGCTGGCAAATCAACCTCCGCTGCCGATGCAAGTGGCGAAAGGTGCCAAAACCGAGGCGGTTAAAAAACTGACGCCGATATCGGTATCGCCGGTTACGCAGGAAGCAGCCTCGAAGAATCAAGAGGTGCGCGCATTTTTGAGCCAGCCGGTGATGGGCATGGTCAGCGTGTCTGTGCCTGCTGACGTGGAGGTTGAGGATCTGCCTCGCGTTTCGCATATGGAGACGGCGCAGGCAGCGTCTGATCCTCGGGCAGCGGCGCTTGCAGCAGCGGTATCGTCGGAGAAAGCGGCGCAGCCCATGCAGCCGCAATCGATCAAAAAAACACTCGCCTACCCTGCGATCAAAGTGTCTTCCGTCGTGACGGTGGCGAAAGGAAGCGACCTCGGCGCAGTTCATCGAGGCGAAGTCGAAGCGGCAAAGCCGACGATACAAAAACCGGCAACAAAAGTGGTCGAGGCAGCGACGGGCGAAAAAGCGTTTTTGCAAGCGAGAACGCCGGCAGCCTCGAAAACAACTCAACCGACGGAAAAACCGGCGGCTCGCGCTGGCTTCGTCAACATTGTGGCCACGACGCTCGAGCGAGGCGATCCGACGCCCAGAACGGCGGCGGCCATGGTTCAGCAAGAGTCGCTGGCTTGGGAAGAAGCGGCTATGCCAGCACTTTCGACGACGGAAGTGGTGTTGCAACCGCCCGCCGCGTCAACGGAGCGAACGAAACTGCATCCTTCTGCCGACACTCCCGTCGAGGAAATGAGGTTCGATCCGCAACCGGCACATCTCCCGGCTCAAGCAACGACTGGTTCGATCGATTCTGGGCCCCAAAAAGCGCATGCGGATTTGAGTTCGGGAGGGTCGAAAGCCGTCGGGGAAGCAGTGGACGCACAGCGGACAAAGGAACCCGCGAAAGCGGGTTCTGGTATGGGTCCGAAAACACAACCGGGGTTGGGCTTCGGGCCGCTTTCGGGGCCTGATTCTGTGTCGATGCTGGAAGGGGCTGCGCCGTCGTCGTCTTCGCCTGCCGGTGTGCGCGATGAATCGACGGAAGAAAACGAAGACGCGACGGTTCCCGATTTGCGCACCGCTGTGAAACAAGCGAGTGAAAACGTCTCGGTCAAAGCAGCCGAGGGAGCGCAGAAGAAGCCGAAGCTCGAACCAGAGACGGGAGCAGACGACACCACTCCTGAGGCTGCTGACGAAACCATCCGGGTGCAAAAAACCGCGTCGGAACCGGCTGCTGAAAACGCGAAGCCTGCGGAATCCGAAAAGACACCGGAAACGCCGCCCCCAGAGATGGCCCACGAGGGCGATGCGAATTGGTTTGCACAAAGCGCGCACGCGACCGTGGGCGACGACGAGGAGGTTCAGAGCGCTCGGAAGCAGACACCGAAATGGGTACTCCCAAGTCTGGTTGCGGCGGCAGTGGTGGTGTTTGGTGTGTTTTGGGCCTCCATGGGAACCAAACCTGATCCGGGAACACCGCCAGAGCGAGTGGCGTCCATTGGGAACGGGACGGGCAACACTCCGTCGCCGGGGACTGTGCCTGCGCCGGTGCCGGTGGTTGAACCGCTGGGTGTCGAAGCGACACCGAAAACGGCTCCCGCGCCAAGCGCGACGGAACTTGTGAAGCCAACGACAGAGCCAAAGCCCGAACCAAAAATCGAACCAAAGTTCGAACCAAAAATCGAACCAAAAATCGAGCCAAAAATCGAGCCAAAGCCCGAACCAAAAATCGAGCCAAAGCCCGAACCAAAAATCGAGCCAAAGCCTGAACCCAAGGCCGTAGCCAAGCCTGAACCCAAAGTGGTGCCGAAACCGGAACCCAAAACGGCTGCGGACGCCAAGCTCAAGCCGGACAGAGAAAAGCCGGGCCGAGAAAAAGCCGAAAAGGCCGAAAAACCTGCTGACCCCGCCGTGGCTTTGCCGGAGAAAAAGCCGGTGCCGTCAGAGAAGGAAGAGGGAAAGGGAAAAGGGGAGGCGGCTGCGCTGGTGGCGCTGGGAAGGCAAAAACTCGACGATGGCGAGGTGGATGCGGCGGTGGCGAGTTTCAAACGAGCGGCACAACTGGAACCGAAAAACGTGGAAGCAGTCGCGGGTCTTGGCGAAGCGAGTTTCGAGCAAGGGAATTTCGAGTCCGCAGCCAAGCACCTTCAGCAGGCGGTTCGGTTGGCTCCGCGCAAAACGCCGTATCTGGAACTTCTGGCACAGGCTTGGTTCAAGTTGGGTCGGTATGACGCTGCGGCAGAGACGTGCCGGAAAATTCTCAAGGAAAATCCGGGGTCGGCCCGCGCGAAACAGACGCTCGAGCAAGCACAGAAAAAACTGGACGACATGTAGGGCGCTGGACCTGCGAAAAACTGGGGGGCGGGATTTTTGCCCGTTCGAGGAACAAGGACAAAAGGAGTTGTCATGCGGAGTGTTGTGAAAGGCACTGGTTTTGCCGTTGGGGAACACCTGGTTCCGAACGCTCGGTTCGAGAAAATCATGGACACGTCGGATCAGTGGATTCGGGAACGTTCCGGCATTGAGCAGCGCTATTTTGTCGCCGACGGCACGACGACTTCGGACTTGGGGGCAAGAGCGGCCAAAATCGCGATGGAACAGGCCCAAGTGTCGCCAAAAGACATCGATTACGTGGTGTTCGCGACGATGACGCCGGACCACTTTTTCCCAGGCTGCGGAAGCATCCTGCAAAGCAAACTGGGGCTGCGCAACATTCCGGCGCTGGACATTCGGCAACAATGCTGTGGGTTTGTGTACGCGCTTCAGGTGGCCGACGCTTTGCTAAAAACCAAGTTGTCGAAAACGCTGCTTCTGGTTGGTGCTGAGACACATTCACCGTTTATGCCGTTTTCCGATTGGCCGACGGTGCTGGGTTTGGCCGAGAACGCTCCGACAGACGAACAACGCGCGCTGCACACCCATGTTCGGGACCGTGCAGTGCTTTTCGGAGACGGGGCGGGCGCAGTAGTGCTCGTCGGCGACAACGACGAAGCAGAGCGCGGACTGATTGACTTCGAGATGCACTCAGACGGGTCAAACTACAATCGGCTGTATGTTCCGTCGGGAATGGCGCACAGACCGTATGTATCGCCCGAGATGATCGCAAAACTCGATCATGTTCCTCACATGGATGGGAAATACGTCTTTCGGATGGCCGTCACGAAAATGCCCGAGGTGGTGCGATCGCTGCTGGCCAAACACGGACTTACCGTCGAGCAAGTGGACCAGTTCATTTTCCACCAGGCCAACTTGCGCATCAACGAAGCGGTGCAGCAGTCGCTGGGGATCAAGCCGCAGCAGATTTACAACAACATTCAGAAGTACGGGAACACGACGGCAGCGACGATTCCGATTGCCTACGATGAATGTCGGCGGTCAGGCCGCATCAAGCGAGGTGATTTGTTGTGCTTTGTCGGTCTCGGCGCGGGCTTTCATTGGGGGGCCGCGCTGTTGCGCGACTAGATCTGCGAAACCCCTGTCACCGACGGTACGAATTTCGCACGATATAATGTCGCGATGCCTCGCGCGACGCTTACGGCCCATGACCTTCCCGAGCCGCTTGTCTACACGCTTCACCAAGGAACGGCTCTGCTCGTGGGCCGGGCACCCGATCCGCTGCGGTTGCGACAAGAGCAACCAGAGCTGGCACCGTTCTTGGCAAACCGCCCCCTCATGACGGCACGGATCGAATCTCCCCGTGTGTCGGCCAACCATCTGCTGCTGTTGTGTGCCGACGACGAAACGGTGTCTATCTACGAGACGCACAGCCGAAATGGAACGGCGCTTCGTCTGCAACCGGGCGAGCCCGTCCGTTTGCTAGGCGATGTGTCTTTGGAGTTGTCACCGCGAAGTTTCAAAACAAAAGCGATGCGCGAACCTCGTCCGCCGGTTTGGCAAAACGAGAGCGATTTTGGAAAAGGGGTCGAAAGCGCAATCAACGAATGGTTCTCGCAGCAAACGGTCGATCTGCGCGCTGATCTGTGCAAAACAGGGGCAGCCGACCGGTCGGGTTCGAGTTTCCAACTGGCCGACGATCAAGAGCTGCACATCCGGTCGCGTTCGAGCAGCACGTATGATCCGCAAATCGGTGTGGTGTTCGACCGGATCGGGGCCTACGTCCACGAACAGAACCTGCGTTTCGAGCAATACCGACGGCGCGTCGATGGAATGATCGTGGCGTCCCCGCTTTTGCGAGAGACATTGCGTCGGGTTGCGGAAGCCGGGGAGCAGGGACGGCGCACGGTGATTTTGGGTCCCACGGGTTCGGGCAAAGAATGGCTGGCGCGGTGCTATCACCGCTATTCTCCTCGGAACGCGGGGCCGTTTGCGGCGCTCAATTGCGCCCTTCTGGACAAAGAACTGCTGTACGCACAGCTCTTTGGGGCCAAACGCGGTTCGTTTACGGGTGCAGTAAACGACGTGCAGGGCTTGGTCGAAGCGGCGCATGAAGGAACGCTGTTTCTCGACGAACTTGGCGAAATGAGCCTCGAGGTGCAAAAAGCGTTGCTCCGTTTTTTGGACACGCGCGGCGAATACCAACGGCTCGGCGATCCGAAGCCACGCAAAGCCGATGTGCAAATTGTGTGCGCGAGCAACAAGCCGCTCGACGATGCCGTGTATCGCTTGCAGTGTTTTCGAGACGATTTGTGGTACCGATTGTCGTCGGCAGTGATTCGTGTTCCCGCGTTGCACGAACGTCCCGAGGACATCCTCGCGTTTTTGCAGACCAAGACGGTGCGCGGCTCGGCACTGCGCGTGATCGATGCGCTGACCGAAGAAGCCAAAAAGCGAGTTCTCGACGATCCGTTTCCCGGAAACTTCCGAGATTTGGAGAATTTCGTCGAGCGGCTGCCGCCCGTATTTCAGCCGCGCGAAATCGATGCGCAAGTTGCAGACGCAGCTTTGCGGGAAGGCCGTGCGCCGCCCATGCAAATGCCGCTCGCCAAAGACTCGGCACGGTTTCGGCGACCGAGAACCAACAGCGACAAACTGCCGACCATCGAGAGCTTGGACTGGAAAATGATGGCGGTCACGTCGGTGAAAGCGTTTATAGACGACGAAGGTGGGAGCGCCGCAAGCTGGGGAGAGCTGCAAACCTTCATCGAAAAGTACTTGAAGCCCGTTTTCATCGCGTACTCGACGGACCTGCATCACGTCGATGAATTGAGCAAAAACATGAATTTCTCTGCTCTCGCTCGCAAGCTCAACATCGCGGACGGAAGCACGGTCAAAATGCACCTGAGTCGCTACGTCGAGCGGTTTCGTACACGGAAAAGCTCAGATTCCTGATTCCATCTCGCCCGCAAAAACCCAAGCGGCCCCGACACCGCGCAGCCCAAAAACAAAAGCAACGTCGGAATGGCCTCGGCCAGGTATCGCTGAAGCGGAATCGGGTGCAAAAACGGGAGCGCGAACGTGCGGAAAAACGGCAGAAGCAGCAGCGATAGGGCCAAAAACCGCCGCTTTTTGTCAAAAACAGACCAAAACGCACCGAAAAGCGACAAAAACAGCAGGCCCGTGCCCGCGTTGTCCCACGCAGCTCGCGTTTCCGGCAGGCGCAGCAGTTTGGAGCGCATCGACATTTCATAAGGCGGCATCGGCGACCACAGCGTGGCGATGCGTTTCAGTGGCAACACAACGAGCGTGCGAAACGGATGACGAGAGAGACGCTGACGTGCCAAGCGATAAAACGCTGCATCGACAGCCGGGCTCAGTTTTTCGACGTTGTACCGAGAAAACAGCTCGGCGATTTCTTGCCGTTCCGCTTCGTCGTCGTACATCGCGGGTGTCAGGACGCCTTTTCGATTGGGATCGAGCGGACGACCGAAAGCCACGACGAACAAGGGATAGCTCTGTCCCGGTATGCGGCCCGTCGCCCAAGTCGCAGACCACCACATCATGCCCAGGGGCACGGGCCGTCCATCCATGTCAATCCACATGGGCACTGCGAGGTGAACTTCGCCCGACGCACGCAGGTTTCGCAGCGGCCACGGTGCATAGGTGCAAGCCGCCAGCGATAGGCACACAGCACACAACGTCAGCTTGCGGATGACCTTTTCCGACGACAACCACAGCAACATACACAACGCGGGCGCGGCCAAGATCGAATCAATCCGCGTGAGCATCGCCATCCCCAACAAGCCGCCACACAGCAAGGCCAGAGCGATTTTTCGCCGGTCTGTCGAGACCTGGGTTGCACACAGCGCCGTCGCAACAGCCGCCGTGTGCAGAAACGTCGCCAGCGATTCACACAAACCGTGCGACGCCAGGAAAAACAGCAGCGGGAAAAAAACGACCGCAAAAAAACCGCAAAGCTGCACAAACAGGGAAAAACCCAGCCGCCAGGCCATAAACGCCACACACAGCGCCGTCAGCACATCGAGGACCGCATTTGCTCGGGTCGCCAGCCGCAAATGTTCGGGCATGTTGAGCGGCGTCGTAGGCGACAGCGCAGCCAAAAACAGCGGATATCCCGGTTGGCGCGTGTACGCAAGCGGCGCAGGAGGTGGTTCATAGGCGAACCTGTGTTCCAGCCGAAGCTGTTGTGCCAGTTTGTGGTACTGGATGCCATCCCCCGCAGCCGCTTGAAATTCGGCGACGAGCGACGTGCGAAACCACAGTGCTCCGCCTGCGCACAGACACCACAGCACAACCGAGAGAATGCGCCGCGAAAAACGCATCCGCGCCGACGCAGGGCCCGAAGCCTCGCTCGTCATCGAAAAAACCTCATCGGACTTTGCACCGCATCACCTATTCATCGTCGTCACCAAAGCTCGCGAGGTTGCATTCACAATCTTCGCAACCCGGCCTTTTTCGTCCCCCGGTCACGTCGCAAATCGGTTCTTTGGCCTCGCGCCCGTCGCCCCTGATTCCGGCTGCGGACATGAGTTTTCGCACAGTGCCCAAGCCTCGTCGAGCATCGGTTCTTTTGCACAGCTCGCCGCAGTGGGTTCGCGACGTGCTCAGCGTTTCCAGCGATTCCAACTGCGCGCCACATTCGCATTCGTATTCGTAGATCGGCATTCGCACAAACTACTGTGAGGACGCACCGTGTCAACGCTTGAATGCAAAGGTGTGCGAAAACGCTTGCGTCGCCGTCCCTCGGTGCGCGATAAGCCGTCGCGTGGTGGTTCTTTCTGAGGTGCGCAAACTCCATCTTGATCCGACCAAACCGTGGGTTTTGGATGGGATTTCCCTGCGAATCAAAGAGGGCGAAACGTGCGGCTTGTGCGGGCCGGGCGCGTCGGGAAAGAGCCTGCTGCTCAAGATCATTTGCGGGCTTGTGTTTCCCGAAAGTGGCCACGTCGAAGTCCGAGGCACGGACCTTTTGCGGGCCTCGGCGGCTGCGCGGCGGAAAGTGCAGTCCGAAATGGGCTATCTGTTTCAAAACAACGCGCTGTTCGATTCAGCGACGGTGTTCGAGAACATCGCGTTTCCGTTGCGACAAAGAGCGCGTCTGGCCCGAACGAACGTGGACGAACACGAAATTCGTGAGCGCGTCGAAGAGACGCTGCGCGGCGTGGAACTTTTGCCTCACGCGCAAAAAATGCCGTCGCAGTTGTCGGGCGGGCAGCGAAAACGGGTGGCCCTTGCACGAGCCGTCGTGGCACGTCCACCGCTGCTCCTGTACGACGAACCGAGCGCCGGGCTTGATCCGGTCACGACAGCCAGGATTTACGACTTGCTCGCGCGGGAAAAAGCGCACACAGGTGCCACCACGCTGATTGTGTCGAGCGATCTGGCCGCACTTCGTGCTTTCGCGCCTCGGGTGCTGATGCTCTACGACGGAAAACTCTGCTATGACGGCCCTCAAGAAGACATGGAGCAGAGCGACAACGCGGTGGTACGACAGTTTGCGCGGGGCGACATCGAGGGGCCGTTATGAGCCGCGTGTTGGCGTCCATCGGTTCGGCTGTCCTTGCGCTGTGTCGGGAAATCGGCGGAATGGTGCTGCTTTTGGGGTACACGGTCGCACTGGCGCTGCTTGGTCGGTTCGACCGACGGGAGTTTGTGCGGAGCCTGTACAAAATGGGCGTGGTGTCCGTGCCGATTGTGGCGATGACGGCGCTTTTTACCGGCGGAACGATGGTGATTCAGTCGGGCATTTTCGTGCAGCGGTACCAGGCGTATGGCCTGCTCGGGTGGGGCACGGTGTACGCCGTGCTGCGCGAAGTGGGCCCGATTTTGATTGGGCTGATGTTCTCGGGGCGCGTCGGAGCAAACAACGCAGCGGACCTGGGCACGATGGTGGTCACGGACCAAGTGGATGGCCTGCGGGCGCTGTCGATCCAACCGATTCCGTTCCTGATCGTGCCGCGCGTGTTGGCGATGGTGGCGGCGATGTTTTGTTTGCTGATTCTGGGGGACGCGGTGGCGATTGTGGGCGGGATGGCGTTTGGGAAACTCTTGCTCGGCGTGGATTTTGCGTCGTTTTGGGCAAGCTGCGCGGACGCGATCAAGCTGTGGGATTTGACGGTTGGGCTGATCAAGGGCTGCGTGTTCGCGTTGCTCATCGCGATTACATCCGCGCACTACGGTCTACAGGTCCAAGGCGGCGCTGTGGGTGTAGGTCGGGCAGTGAATGATGCGGTGGTGGCGGCGGCGCTTCTCATCATGATTTCGGACGATTTGCTGACGATGGTGTTGCGATGAATCGGGCCGGGGCCAAAACGCGATGGGGGCATTTTTTCTGGGCCGCCGCGCGTCAGTTGGCCGAAATTGCGCGCCTCACAGTGCTGGGAGCGGTTCGGTCGCGCAGGCCGAAAGGCGAGCTGGTCCGGCAGTTTTATCAGGTGGGCAATCGGTCGTTTTTGTTTGTGCTCGTGACGCTCGGTTTTACGGGCATGGTGCTCGTGTTTCAAAGCTGCCTGCAATTGTCGCAAGTGACGGGGGACCTGAGCCAAGTCGGGTCAGAATTTATCAAGTATTTGGTGCATGAATTTGGTCCGTCTCTGACGGCGATGATGCTGGCGACCCGCGTCGGTGCAGGCATCGCGGCAGAGGTGGGCTCGATGGTCGTGACGGAACAAGTCGATGCCTTGCAGATGTGTGGTGTGGAACCGGTCGAATATCTGCTCGCGCCGCGTTTTTTCGCGACGCTTGTGATGGCGGTGGTGCTGTCGGTGTTTGGCACACTGTCGGCGATTCTTCTTGGAGGCTTTGCCGCGCACCAAACGTTCCACGTTCCGTATGCGGTGTTTTTGGACTTCGACAAGGTTCGCCTCGTCGATGTGTTTACGGGCTTTGTGAAGGCGCTGGCTTACGGTGCCGCGATTCCGATCGTGAGCGGTTTTTGCGGTTTGCGCACCTCAGGCGGTTCCGAGGGTGTCGGTTGGGCGACCACGCGAGCGGTGGTGTTTTCATCGTTCGCCGTGATCGTGCTGGATTTCCTGATTTCCGCCCTGGCGCTTCTGACGTGGCAGGCTGCATGAAAAAGGCCAACCGCAGAAACCCTGCCAGAAAGAAACAGCCTGTCGGCATCGTAAAACTGTCAGTCCGTTGTGCCCGGTGGGCCTTGAGTAGTGGATAATTTCCGTGGTGTACGAGAGGGAGAACACAACGTGCCCGAAGATACGCCGGAGCAAAAAATGAAACGCTTCCTGAAGCTGGGTGTTGTCGGTTTGGCCGGTTGTTTGGCGCTTGCGCTGACGATTTCTCGACGTGGGCCAGCCATGATGGTGGGCCTGGGTCGCACGGTCGGCGCGCCGTCTGACCGACGACATTACGATCCGAACAATCGACTCAACACGTTCAACCAAACCCTCGGGCGAGTGCTCGAGGCCTACGTCGATCCGACCCGAGTTGATCCGAAACAAATGCTGCTGTCGGCGCTCGATTCCATTCAAAAGCAAGTCGCCGAGGTGATGGTAGAGCCGTTTCCCGAGCAGAACCGCGTCGTCGTTCGCGTCGATACGGCGGTGCGCGAATTCAACATCGAGCAAGTCGATTCTCCGTGGGCGATGGCACCGAAAATGCAAGAGATTTACGACTTCATCATCGGCCATCTTTTGCCTGGGACGGATTCCGAGACGCTGCGCAACATTGAGTACGCCGCGACAAACGGAATGCTCTCGACGCTGGACCCGCATTCGCTTTTGCTCGATCCGCAGGTGTATCAAGACATGAAGGTCTCGACGAGCGGGCGTTTTGGCGGGCTTGGCATTGTGATTCGGCTGCTCAACGGGTCGATTACCGTCGTGAAACCGATGAAAGATACGCCCGCCTGGAACGCGGGAGTTCGTCGGAATGACCGGATCGTCCGAATCGACAAAGAATGGACCACGAACATGGCGATCAACGACGCGGTTTCCAGGCTGCGCGGCGATCCCGACACCAAAGTCGAGGTCTGGTTCGAGCGAGACGGAGAGAAACAGCCCCGCAAATTGGTCTTGCGGCGGGCCGAGATCCGGGTGCAGACGATTACGGCTCGGCTGCTGCAATCCCCGGCGGGGCCCATCGGTTACGTCCGGCTGAGCCAGTTTTCGCAAAAGAGCGACGACGAGCTGCGCCAAGCCCTGTCCGAGCTTTCACACAAGCAGCCGTTGCGCGGGCTGGTCCTCGATTTGCGCCACGATCCGGGCGGTTTGCTCGACAAGGCCATCAAAGTGGCCGACGAGTTTTTAGAGTCTGGAACGATCGTCACGACGGTGGGATACGCGAACAAACGTCGGGAAGAAACGCGCGCCGAACCGCCCGCACAACCGCGCATTCCGATGGCGGTGCTCGTGGATGGCCAGTCGGCGTCCGCATCGGAAATTGTGGCGGGTGCGCTGAAAAACCTGGACCGCGCAGTCATCGTCGGCAGCCGCACGTTCGGCAAAGGTTCGGTGCAAGTCCTGATGGACAATCCCGACGGCTCGGCGCTCAAACTGACGATCGCGCAGTATCTGACGCCGGGCGACCAATCGATCCAGTCGGTCGGCATCATGCCGGATGTGGTCTTGGAACCGATTTTTGTCGAAAAGGACCGCCTGTCGCTGTTTCGGACGTACAAAGGCACGCGCGAACAGGATTTGGATGCGCACCTGACCTCGCAAAACACGAAAACGAACGAGAAACCCGTCGAGACGCTGCGTTATCTGTGGTCCGATCCCAAAAAGCCCGCCAAGAGCAAAGAAAAGGCGGGCTCTGTCCTGACCGATACCGACAAGAAAACCGAACCTGCGGGCGAAGAAGACGACGATGATGACGATGTTGTTTCGACGGACGATGACGAATTTGTCGAGGACTATGACGTGCAATATGCCCGCGACCTGCTCGGAGCGGTCCAGGGATACAAGCGTCACGAAATGCTCGCGTCGGCCAAGGACTTTTTTGCACGGCGGCAGGCCGGCGAGCTGGCGCGCCTGACCGATTCGCTCCGCAAACTCGGGATTGATTGGTCTCCGGTTGGGCGACAGGCCACACCACCGGCACTCGTTGCCACGGTCACGACAGACAAGCCCGGCAACGCTGCCAAAGGCGGCGACACGATTCGTTTCACAGCGACCGTGACCAATCGCGGCCCAGGCATCGCCGGGCAAGTTCGCGCGCATTTGAAAAGCGACAACTACCTGTATGAAGAACGGGAGTTTGTGTTTGGCCGGATTGCTCCGGGAGAAACCAAAACGTGGTCGATTCCGGTGAAAGTTCCGAAGAACACCTTCCCTCGGCTGGATGTGGTCAACGTTCGTTTCTTCGAAGAGAACGGTCATGTCCCACCGCAGTCGGAGATGGCCGTGCAGCTTGCGGGCATGGAAAGGCCCCGTTTTGCGTACAGCTACCAGTTCATCGACGATGGGGCCGATGCCAATCGGGATGGGTTGCTTCAAAAGGGCGAGACGGCTCGGTTGCGCGTGCTCATCAAGAACACGGGGGCCGGCAAGGCCGCCAAGCCGTACGCGCTTCTGCACAACCGTTCCGGGGAAGGCGTCGCAGTCGGAAAAGGTCGGTATGAGCTAACCCCGATGGCACCGGGCGAGGAGCGCGCAATGGATTTCACCTTCGAGGCGAAACCCGATTACAGCGAACAGACAGCGCGCGTCGAATTGCAAGTCTGGGACTTGGCGTTGGCCGAGGGCGTGACGGACAAACTGTCGTTCCCGATTGCCGAAACCAAGCAGACCGTGGACGAACGAATGGGAACGGTGGTCGCCAACCAGGAATTGGTGGTGCGCACCAGCGCCGATGACAAGTCCGCAGAAGTGGGCCGTGTGCCACGGGGAACGCACCTGAAAGTCACGGGCCGGTTGGGTTCGTTTTTGCGGGTCGAGCTAGAGCCCCAACGGCAAGCCTTCGTGCTGGCCAAACAGGTCAGCGAGGCGGCAGCCCAACCGGCAGGAAATCCGCCGATTCGGCTGGTGTGGCAGGCCACGCCGCCGATTTTGGATGTGAAGGCACCGCTTTCGGTGTCCGAGCAAGCGATTCGGTTGCGCGTGTCGGCAAAGGACGACGAACAGGTCCTCGATGGGTATGTCGTCGTGTCGAATCGAACTTCCAAAATCGAACATCGCAAAGTGTTTTACCGCAGCAATCGCAACGGGCCGTCCGCCAAACAAATGCAGTTTGATGCGCCCGTGCCGCTGTGGCCGGGCGTCAACATCGTGACGGTCGTTGCGCGCCAATCCGGGCAAGTCCAATCCCTGAGCACCATGGTCGTCAACCGCCTGTCTGGCGATGCCAAAACCGCCCAAGCCCCCCAAAGCGCCCACTAACCCCCGCCCACGACACCCCAGCAAACAGCCCTCCCCTGTCTTTTGGCGAACCCCAAACGCCCTGGGCCCTACGGCTGGTTTGGGGGGCTTTGGTTGCCGACCGGGATGGTCACGGTGTCGGATTCGGGGGTGACTTCGGTGTCGAAGCGCAAAAAACCCGTTTCGCGCAAAAAACCCGTCTTGCAGGGACGTTGGTGGGGGGGCGAGCGCGGGAGGTCTCGGCCTGCCTGGATGTAAGTCCGACTTTCCCTGCGCGTCTTTGCACCTTCCATGGAGGGAAGTCGCCCCGCGAGCGCCCAAAACCCGACCTCCCAGGCCGCACATCCCTCCTTCCCTGGAGGGTCTCGGCACCTTACAGGGAGGCAGTTCGCCCCGCGAGCGCAGAACCAAAAACCTCCCTCCCCGCAAGTCCGACCTGCCATCGCGAGTCTGGCCACCTTCCCTGGACCCAGGACGCCCAGCGCGCACGCAAACCCCAACTTCCCCCCCTGCAGTTCCCCAAAACCGCAGCTTTCGCCCTTCCGCCCCCCCCGAAGCTCCCCGAAACTCCCCGAAACTCCCCGAAACTCCCCGAAGCTCCCCAAAGCTCTGGGAAACTCCCCGACGCGACGCTGGACATGAGGCATGGTGATGTTCTTGAACGCCCCGGTCATCAGGCTCGTGTCTTCCTCCGTTCCGCATACCAAGCCTCTTTCGCTTCCAGCCACTCCAGCAAAAGCTGCCGAGCCTCCTCCGAAAGTTCCCCCGCTTCATGCTTTGCCGTGTGCCGCAGGCCTGCTTCTGCCGTGTGCCGCAGACCGGCTTCTGCGGTGTGTTCGAGCGTTTCCTCTGCGCCCTCCGCCACCTCTTGGAAGCACTGTTTTCCTTCCCAATCCCGCAAATCACACGCCCCATCGAGCCGGACCGGATGCACCCCCTTCCACACATTCCCTTCTCGAAACAGCGTACACCTTTTCAGAATGTCCCCTTCTTTCAAGGTGGAAAACCCCGATGGGGTTGCTTGCCCTCGCCGACAGGCGGGGGTTCCCCCTTGGACCCCCTTTCCCCAATGATGAACGGGCGCTGCAAAGCAGCCGCCCCTCCCCCAATTCGTCCCAAAAGGACCGCTTCAAGGGCCCCCTTCCTCATTGCGAGCTTGCCCTCGCCGTCAGGCGGGGGGAAGGGCCGGGGATGGAGTTTCCCCCTTGGAAAGGGGGGCCAGGGGGGATAGCGCAAAAAAAGAGGAAAGGGGGTCCAAGGGGGAACAACCCCATCGGGGTTTTCTCCCTTGAGAGATCGCATCAATGTGCGCCGCATCCACGCGACGAAGGCCCAGGACAGAACCCACAGCAGCAGAAAAAAGGCCAACAACCGACGCATGGGAGGCGCCACATACAAAAGCCCCCTGACTTTCCGCAAACCTTTTCTTCCAAAAGAGACAGTCTAAGAAACGCTCAGAAGCTCGTCGGCCACGTCGTGCCCGAGGGAGTCGTTGAGCTGCTTGAAGTGATCCAAGTCGATGCGGAGGAGGGACAGGGCGTACCCGTGATGTCGCGCGTTGCGCACCCTGGCGCAAAGCAGCTCCTCAAAGGAACCGGCGTTGTAGAGCCCCGTTCGGAAGTCGAGTTCCGAACCGAAGTAGAGATCTGCGGCGGACCGAAGCAACGCGCCAAACGACAGACGAGAACAACGTGGAGTTGTGGTAGACGTGGTGGACCTCCCTATGGGTGACGATGTGACCGGGGTCATACCATGTTCCACGGGCACAACACAGCCGCTAAAAGAAGCTGTGGGAGCAGCAAGCTCCAAGATGCCCACAAGCACTATCTGTCCTGGCACTGGGAAAAGGTGTTTCGCGCAAAGCGGACCCCATAACCCTCAACAGAAACCCGACAAACAAAAGGCCTCTCGTGGCTGTTGGCCGCAGCCAACCTACGCAAAGCAGAGAAGGCGGCGGAAGCGGTTGAGCATGTGAAGGGGGCGGAGAAGGGGGTTGGCGCACAGAGGGCAAACTGGTTTCCCCCGCCCGAGTTAACCCTCCGGGGGAAATTGTATAACTTTTGAGCAGTCCGCGTCGAGACCCGTGACCTTCCCATCTCCAGAAATTCCCACAAGCTGAAACAAGCCCCCGATCGACATCTTCATTTTGTATTGGCAGTCAAACGGGGTGACGTAGCTTTGGGCTTTGAATTGGGTGTCGAGCAAAAGGCGTCCGCAGCCACCCCGCAACTTGACGATCTGCATTCCAAGTTTTTTGTCGGGCAGAACCGGGCCGTCAAGAAGCCCTTTCCCACTCTGTATTCCCTTGATGTAGTGGACTTTCAAATCGACTGACGCAGGAAGCGGTCCCCCTTTGTTCTCAACCACGACCTGGACCCACGCTTTTCCGGGATTTTGTTTCACCATGTATTCATAGGCCGCGTCAACGACCCGAATCTGCACATTGGGAGGACCATTGCCGCACGGTTCATCTTCGAGTTGAAACGTGATCGGTTGGCTCTTTCCGACGACGCTGCCCGCTGTCGCCATCACTTGCACCGTTTGCGGGCCTGGCACATCCGCCAGTACCGAACGCACCGTCAGTGTGGCCGCTCCGCCTCCCACAAGCTTTGCAGGAGAAATCTCTGTCACTCGCGGGCTCGACGTTTGTGCCACCAGATCAATGGGGGTGTTTGCAGCGACCCCAACCGTTTGAATTTGAATTTGGAATGAGCCCGATTTTCCGATGTACACGATGGGTTGATTGGGGGACACCTTGACATCGATTCGGCTCAGACTAGGAGGACGATTCATGGTCGCCCCCGGCTTTGGTGCGACAATCTTGAACGGAGGTCTTGTCGCTGCTTCTTGCGCAAAAATCGCTGCGGGTAGCAACGCAACAAAAACCCCCGCAATCATTCCATTCCATATCCTGTGTCCGTGAATCATCCTGTTTCTCCCGTGGTCTGTGTGTGCGCAAACGCGCAGTGGATGATTCTATCGGGATTCATTCCGCAAGTGCTCTCCGCAAAAGTTCCCGTTTCAGAATTTTTCCGGCGGGAGACAAGGGAAGTTCGTGTAGGAAATACACCCCTTTCGGCACCTTGTACCGAGCCAATCGTTCGCGGAGAAAGGACAGAATTTCCGCTTCGCTCGGTTCCGCCGTTTGCTCTCCTTCGCTTCTGTTCTGGGTCTGTTCCCGTTTGTGCAGAACGATGTACGCTCGGCCTACCTGCCCCCACTTTTCATCTGGGACACCTATCACCGCACACTGTTTTACGGCTTTGTGTTCGTACAGAATGCGCTCGACCTCGACGGGATACACATTTTCCCCGCCCGAAATGAACATGTCCTTTTTGCGATCGACGATATAGAAAAAACCCTCCTCATCGCGGCGCGCGATGTCCCCGGTGTGAAACCATCCCTGTTCGTCGATCGCGTTCCTGGTCGCCTCCTGATCTTGAAAGTATCCCGAAAACAGCGCGGGCCCTTTCAAAAGGAGTTCCCCTATTTCCCCCGTATTCACATCTTGGCCCTCCTCATCGACGATCCGCGCGCCGACAAAAGCATTCGGACGACCGATGGAACCGGCTTTGGTCTGCGCATATTCTGCGCCCATGCTGAAACAACCGGGTCCAAATTCCGTCATTCCGAAACCTTGCTTGAAAGGAATCGGATGTATCTGTGAAAAAGCAGTGATGAGGGGAACAGGAAGGGGTGCGCCTCCGCTGGTCACAAAACGAACCGAAGCAAACGATGTCTGGGCCAGACTTTTGGAATCGAGCAGCATTTGATACTGCGTGGGAACACAGAAGAACATCGTGACCCGTTCACTCGGAATCAGCGATAGAAAAAGCTCGACATCCCACTTGCGCAAGATGACCACTTTCCCACCCGACAGCAGAAGCGGAAACGCATACACAAGGAGTCCCCCGGTGTGAAACATCGGAGTATGCACAACGGTGACATCGCCGGGTTGAAGCTCGTGAATCATCGTCGTCAACGCATTGTGTGCGCACATTCTGTGCGAGATCATCGCGGACTTCGGAAGACCCGTCGTTCCGCCGGTTCCGAGCAAACAAAGAATATCCTCACTCACCGTCGGTGATATGATCCGACTTTCCTGCTCTATCTCTGTTTCCCCCGTTCGCACAATAGACTCAAAGGAGGCCACCGAATCGGCCCCCTTTTTTTGCATCGCGGTTTCCCCTGTTTCCAGGAACAGAACGGACAACGCGCTCTCTGTCTGAACCGCCGCAACGTGATGTGCGTACTCCGATCCATACACCAGGACTTTGGGAGACGTATTCCGAACGACCTCACAGAATTCCTGGGGATGCATTCTGTAGTTGTACGGAACAAAAATGGCCCCAAGTTTTGCGCAAGCAAACAGCGCGTCGATGTACTCGATTCCGTTGGGTGCCAAAAGACCCACACGGTCCCCCTTCTGCACACCGTGTCGTTTCAGAAAACTGGCGAAACGGAAAGCCCGGTGTTCCAGGTCGCGGTAACTGAAACGCCCCGCTTCCCCGCGCTCGACATCGACGACAGCGGTCTTGTCGCCAAAGTACAGAGCACCCCTTGCGGCGTAGTCCAGACCCGCAGCAAAAACAGCCGTCTCGTGGTTTGAAAGTGGCATCGACAGACTCCAGAAAAGGTCTTCATTCATAACCGTTCACCGACGGAAAGTCAGTCAAAAACAAAACCGACAGGCTGTGGAGATCTCGCACAAAACACGTTGCGTCGGATCGGGTCTTCTGCGGTAACATACATGCTCCTCTCACAGAAAGTTCAATCGAGGGGAGGCAGGTTACATGCGTTACGTCGATCGTTGTCTGCTCCGATGGCAGCCGTGGCAAAAGGAGCGCGCTCTTCCGCTATGCGCGCTGTTTTGCCTGGGTTTTGCTTTTGTGTTGGAACTGGCTGCGTGCGGCCCGAAATTGTCGGCTGTCAGTTCAGTGGCTACCGTCGAGATTGTCCGCACTCCCGTGGAACTTTCGGCTGTTTCGTCGTCGTCGAAACACGCGATCAGTGGCGAGGAACGTGCGACGGCAGGCCAGACGCTTTCGGTCGCAGCGCATGCGCAAGCCCTTCTTCACCACGATGTGGGCGCGCGAGTTCTTCTGGACGGCGGCAGCGAAGCAGAGGTCACGGACACGGGTCTGCGGATGGCAAAAGGACGCGCCTGGGTGGATGCGAAGGCGGGTGGCCGCATCGAAATTGCCGTCGGTGACAAAAATCTGATTGCGGCAAGCGCAGGTTTTGAGGTCACAAGCCGCGACGGAAACGTCCGGGTTGCGGTGGTTCGGGGAGAAGTCGCGTTTCTGGGCGGGGGACGCGGCGTGGTTCATACCGGCGAGCAACTGACTTGGGAGGGAGCTGCGCCGAAGGTCACACCGACGGCGTTGTGGGATGATTGGACGGGTGGATTGGCATGGCCCGATCCTCGGGTGGGACACGGTGCGCCGGGTCTGGGCGAGGTGGGAGCACGCAAACCCGGAAATTTGGGAGAGGCGCGATTTCCACTGTCGCTGAATCGACTGGAAGTTCGGGTTCGCGTCGAAGACGACTTGGCCGTAACGACCGTCGAAGAAACCTTCTTCAATCCGGCAGATTCCACGCTGGAAGGCATTTTCCGCGTCCGGCTTCCCGAGGACGCGATTCTGTCTCGGTTCGCCATCGATCGTCGAGGCCGTTTCGTCGATGGCTACGTGAAGGAACGGGAAACGGCTCGACGAGACTACGAATCGAAAGTATACGAAGGTTCGACGCACGATCCGGCCCTGCTCGAATGGGAGGCACCGGGACAATTCAAGGCTCGGCTGTATCCGCTGCCGCCGGGCTCTGTGCGCAGGGTTCTTTACACGTACTCACAGTGGCTCCCGCTTTCGGGCCCCGGAAACAGTCTGCGGACGTACCGTTTTCCAATGGGAGCGGGTGCCAGCGCACCCATGATTCAGGAATTGGACATCGACGTGGACCTGAGCCACGCCGCGACAAAGGAAGTTCGGTCAGGTCTTGGCGCGACGCTTTCGGACGACGGAAAACGTGTCGTTCTAAAACGCACGGACTATGTGCCAAGCGCGGATCTCTCCGTCGAGCTGCGAGGGGCAAATCGCGCGGATGATGTGGCGCGGGTGTATCACGTTCCGCACGAGGATGCGCCTCGACCAGGCTTGCGTGCGCGAAAACCGGAAGATGAGTACGTGCTGATTCGTGCGCTGCCAGCGTCGCTTCCCGCAGCGACGGAACGAGCACCGGTCGATTTGGCGGTGCTGGTGGACATTTCAGCAGCGACGGATGCAACGCATTTGGCGATGGCGAAAACGCTGGTGGAATCGGTGCTGCGGCGGCTGGGACCAGACGATCGCGTGGTGCTGCTTGGGGCAGATTTGGACGCGCACGCTTTGACCGACGGGGGAAGCGCGAAAAAAGAGAAAAAAGAAAACTCGGCAACACCGGTGTTTGCGACGGTGAACGCGGAAACATCGAACCAGCTGCTGGCGATGTTGGGAAGGGTTGCTCCGGCTGGAGCGACGGATTTGGGGCGGGCGCTCAGCCAGGCGGCGGCGACGCTTGCGCCGAATCGGTTGGGTGCAGTGCTGTACGTGGGCGACGGAAAGCCCACCGTCGGAGAATTGAACGCAAAAACGCTGCGCGAGCGGCTTTCGAGTTTGCCTCAACCCTTGCGACTGTATGCGGTTGGCGTGGGCGACGATGCGAATCTGGATTTGTTGTCCCATTTGGCCGAGGCAACGGCTGGACAAGCGTATCGCGTCGGGGAACGGGCCTCGGCGGCGGAAACGGCGCTAAAAGTGGTGTCGCACATGGCTCGGCCTGCGGTCAGCAAGCTCAAATTCGATGTGGGAAGCGCGCTGGACCGTGTGTATCCGCGTGAAACGGTCGCAGTGCGGGCGGGGGAGCCGCTGATGATTTTGGCCCGTCTGAAAAAGCGGCTGCCGGCGACGATTACCGTCGAGGGAATGCAGCTTGGTCAGGCGTTTCGTCGCACGTATCGACTGGAAGGACACCCGGTGACCAACACGTCGGATTTGCGTTTGCGTTGGTCGGCGGCTCGGCTTGCGCATTTGCTCGAAGGCGGTGCCAGCGTCGAAGAAGTGGCTGAACTCGGTGTGCGCCAAAATCTGATAACGCCCTACACCTCGTACTATGTACCGAGTGAGGAGGAAGTATCGGTTCTGGAAAACTCGATTCCGCAAATCAGGGCAGCGGGTTGCAGCAAACGCTCGCCGATGTCCTTCAGCCAGGCAGAGGCACCACCCGCGCAAGTGGCGGCAGATCCAGCGATGGAGGATGCGCCGAGTGGAGGCCCCCGCGACGAAGGGCGCATGGGAAAAATGGCACTCTTGAAAATGGGCAAATTGGCCTCTCGGTCGGGGGATGTGGACAAAAAGATGGCGCTGTCAGATGACGCGCCAGCGGTTGCGGCTGAGCGAGCTGCGCCGGTCGCGCCACCGGCTGCGCCCGCAACTTCGATGGCAGCGCCGTCGCCGAAAGAAGAAGCGTTCAGCGAGACAGCCAAACCCGCCAAGCGACGGATGATGGCTCGCGAAAAAATGGACCAGGGGGATTTCGATTCCGAGGTGACAAAAGGATTTGGTCTGGTCGGTGCGGGTGCAGGCGGCGGCGGGACCGGCGAAGGAACCATCGGCCTGGGCAACATCGGCACCATCGGTCACGGCTCGGGGGGAAGTTCGGGATATGGAAGCAAGGGCAAGCGCGGCGGGGGCGGGGCTGAGGTGGCAATGGGCAACCCCGAGGTCCAAGGCGGTTACGCAACCGAGGTGGTTCGCCGCATCGTTCGTCGTCACATGAATGAAATCAATTTCTGCCACGGGAGATACCTGATGGCAGGCAGACTTTCCAGCGGGCGAATCGTAGTTCGATTCGTGATCGGTCCAGGCGGGAACATTCTGTCGAGCCAAGTTCATGGATCGACGGTGGACAATCCGGGGCTGGACCGGTGCGTGACCAGTGCGTTTTTGCGATGGGAATTTCCCAAGCCACAGGCACCGATCATTGTGCTGTACCCATTTTTGTTTCGCGGAAATACTTCCGGTTCTGTTTCTAAGTCGAACGACGAAGATTCCATGCCGGCTGTGTTGGTGGCCACGTCGGACGTGACCGTGCTTGTGGGCATCCTTTCACACAGGCCAAAAGGTTGCTCTGCAGCTTCGACGCAGCCTCTCGACGAAAGGCGGCAGCTTTGGAAAGAGCGGCTGACGGGCGGCGTTCATCGGGCACTGGAGGTCTTGCAGGATGCGGTGAACGGCTGCGAAGTCCGTCGCTGGTCCGAAAGACGCGAGCTGCTTCGTTTGATGCTGCGCAGCGTCGGCGGCCCAAGCGGAATGGTGGACTTTTACAACCGAATGTCCGACGAGCCGGACGATCAGGAATTTCTGCGGCACGCGATTTTGGGCGAAGTGAAAAGTGCGAAGGATTTGCGCGTGATTTACGACGGGCTCGGCCTGGCCGACGAGGAACGCGCGATGCTGGCGCAGGAAGTGGTGGCCAAAGCGAAATCGTTGCCGGATCGACTCGGGCGGTTGGAAGAGCTTTTGGCGAAATGGCCGGGCGATTTGAAATTGCGGATTTTGCGGATGGAGACAGAAGAAGCGCTGGGCGAGGCCGAATCGGCCCGTCGCACAGCCGAGGAAATCCGCATCGACCCGTATGCCGACGCACAAGCCCGAACGGCCATTGGCGAGTTGTTCGTGCGTCTGGGCGACGAAACGAACGCGCGGCGTGCATTTTCGGAAATCGTCGAATTTGCTGCGGAAGATCCGTTGGCCCGTCGGCGGCTGGGCGATTTGTACCGGGCGCACGGCTGGTATGACGAGGCGTATCGCCAATACGACACGCTTCTTCAGCTTCAACCGGGCGACAACTCGGTGTTGTTGCTTCTGTCGGCGGCAGCGGCGGGGGCCGGAAAAATCGAAGAGGCGCTCGGTTTGGAAAAACGAGTGGTGGGCGACGCAGAACCGGGCAGCGAAACAGGTCTTGCCAAAATTGCGCTTTTGTGGTCAAGCCTGCGACTCGCAGAATTGCGCGAGCAGGCTCGGACGCAACCGGGCAAAGACACCGCCGAGGAGTTGGCGTTGCTGAACCTGCGGGCGCGACAAAACGGCATCGAGGGGCTGTACCGACCTGTGCGTGTGTTCCTGACCTGGGCGCACCCCGAGGCCGATTTGGACCTTCGCGTGGGTCCACCGGGAGAATCGCTGGGTCCAGCGATGGATTTGGCACCGCAATTCGGTTTGCTCGGCTGGCACAGCAACAAAGACGCGACCCCCAATGGCGAATACGTCATCGAAGTCAATCGCCAAGATCGCAACCGAGCGATTGGGTACGACGCGGTGTTGACGATCGTCGTCTCCGAGGGGCACAAAACCGAAAAATTCTTCCGAAACACGTTCCGCATGGCCGGAGAGCTGACCTCCCGAAGGTTGCTGCTCCGCGACGGACGGCTCTTGCCGCAGTAAGGGGTTGCCATGAACAGGCTTTCACGAATTTCTGGAAATGCGCGGCGCAGCCTCGGTGTTTTGCGTTTCGTGCGTGTGTTCGCGGCGGCTCTGCTTCCGCTTGTGGCGTGGGTGGGCTGTCACAAGGTGCCGCCTCCGCAATCAACGGTGGCGTCCATCGAGCCGAGCCGGGAAGGCGTGACGTATTCGCGAGCGGGCGCTGTGTTTCCGGTGAATCGGTTTTCGCGACTGGAACCCGACACGGAAGTCACAACCCCAGTCGGTGTACGTGCGTCTCTGTACTTGGATGTAGGGGCATGGGTGCTGCTGGACCAGGGCAGCTCGATTGCGCTCTTGGAAAAAGGTCTGCACGTCAAGACCGGACGAGCCTTCGTCGATGCTCGGGTTGGCGTGGATGTGGCTGTCGTCGCGGCGGGCGTTCATTTGACGGCCCAGCGAGCGGGTTTGGCGGTGTCGCTGGTCGAGGGTGGGGCAAAAATTTATTGCACGAGCGGTCAAGCGGCCTGGAAGTTGGGCGAAAAAGCGGGCCGACTGGAATCGGGCCTGACGCTGCTCGTCAAGGGCGACGAGGCGAAACAAACGGCGCAGGCGTTGTGGGACGATTTCACGATGGGCCTCGCCGAGCCTGGACCGCTGCGTCCGCTCGAGGCTGCGGGCGTTGGGCAACTGACGGCGCGGCCTGCGTCGGGCCTGGGCACGGCGCGAATGCCTCTGATCGTACGGGCGCACGAAGTCAACGTTGTCATCGATGGAGACATGGCCACGACGACCGTCGAACAGACGTATTTCAACCCTCGGTCGGAATATCTTGAAGGGCTTTACACGGTTCGTTTGCCGGAAGCCGCGATTTTGGAGCAATTTTCCGTCGGTGAAGACGATTCGTCCGCGCAAACCGGGGTCGTGTTGCCGATGGATCGCAACGCGAGCGGCATCACGAGTTTCACAGCCAATCTGGAATGGGCTGGTGCAGGTCGCTACCGAGGCCTGGTTCGCAACATCGCGCCGGGCAAAGTGCGCAAAATCGTGCTGCGCTATCGGGAATGGTTGCCCCATTTGTCCTACCCGGACGCTGTGCGTCGTACATACATCTACCCGATGGGACAAAGTGCGCAGATGCAGGCGGGGACGGTTTCCAACCTGGGTGAGTTTTCGCTGTCGGTTGACGTGACGCGGGCGGGGGCGGCGACGCTACAGGCTGGGCTCGGCGCGCGATTGGAAAACAACCAAGTCACGTTGCGTCGCAGCGATTTCAAACCGACGGCGGATTTCGTGCTCGACCTCATCGACGGAAAAGAGCGTGTGAGCGGGCGGTTGTATGGTTTCCGAGGCGAGGAAACGAACGGTCAACGGTATTTGCTGGTGCAACCCGCGCCGGTGCCGGGAAAACCGCAAAAGAGCCTCGACATCGTGTTGGTCGTGGATGTTTCGGCGGGCACCGACGAAGCGAAACTAAGTTTGGGGAAAGCGGCGGCGCTGGCGGTGCTGCGAAGGCTGACGCCTGCGGATCGAGTAGCGGTGGTCACGGCCTCGCTTCATGCGACGACGCTTGGAACCGAAGCGTTTGCGCCAGCGACGAAGGAACGCATCGAACAACTGGATGCGCAGCTTGCGAAACAGACTCCGGGCGGCGCAACGAACCTGCAATTGGCGTTTCAGCGGGCCGTCGAGCTTTTGCCCAAAGGTCAAGGCGCAGTGATTTACGTCGGAGATGGACGGCCTACCGTCGGTGCGTTGACGCCTGCGGATCTGCGCGAGCAACTGCGCGTGTTGGGCGAACTTCCACGTTTCTTTGCAGCGGCGATTGGGACCGATGCGAATCTGCCGCTTTTGGAGTCGCTGTGTCATTCGGGAACGCGGTCCTCGGTCGTGCGGGTCGATGATGCGCCGGATGCGTCTCGGGCGGCGCTGCATTTGCTGGAACGCATCGCGCAGCCGAGCCTGTCGCACGTTCGCGTGGACTTGGGCGAGGGCGCGGATGTGGTGTATCCCGACGAGCCTGTGACGCTGGAAAATGGAGACGCGCTGTCCGTCGTGGCTCGTTTGCGCACAGATCGAGGAACGCCGGGCAAGCTGGTCGTGCGAGGTCTGCGAGACGGCGTGCCGTTCGTCGAACAACACGACTTGACGGTGCGCTCGATGGACGATGGAGGCGACTTGGCAAGGCGGTGGGCACTTTCGCGGATGCAAGGACTTTTGGAGCGGGCCTCTGGGAAAGAAGCGATTTTGGACATCGGCAAGCGATTTCAGGTCGTGACGCCGTGGACGGCCATATTCGTCGGTGGATCGGGAGGCGAAACGTACAAACCCTACGTCGGAGATCTCGAGGCTGGGCTATTTGTTCCGCTGGCGTTGCGCGGCCATGCTCCGCAAGATTCGGCGATTGCGCTTGAATCGGGCGTCTCGACGACGAGTCTGCGGACGATCAGCGTGAATGAGATGTACGTGCGGGCCCTACAAGGCCAAAGCAGCGCGGCACGGCTGTGTTACGAGCGTCGAGCCGCAGGCAATCCAAGCCTCTCGGGGCGCGTGGAACTGAAAGTCAAGCTGGGTCTCGACGGGATTCCCAAGGATGTGACGGTGACTTCCTCGACGCTGCGGTCGCCCGAAATCACGGCTTGTATTTCGAGGGCGCTGCTTGCGGTGAAACTTCCGCCCGCCCCCGATGGAAAGCCGCACGACGTGGATTATGCGATGCAGCTCAATCAACCCGAACGTGACGACGGCCCGTCGCGTTGCAGCGCCGCCTCGAGAGCGTATTTGCAAGTGCGTCGGAGTCTGTGGAGAGAGCGTTTGTCGTCTCATCCCGGCGTCGAGGGCGGCATGACGGTATATCGAGAGGCGACGGCTCGCTGTGAACTGAAAACTTGGCTGGATCGTCGGGCACTGGTCGATCTTTTGCGAACACACGCAGGCTCGACGGCGCAGCAAGTGGATTTGTATCACCGGTTCGACGATTCCGAATATGCGCACGAGATTCACACCCATCTCCGGCGAGAAATTCTCAAGGCTGTGCGAACCGAAGCGGACATTCGAGCCGCGCAGCTGGGCCTCGCACTCGACGGTGGAGTCGATCAGGAACTGCTGGCGCAAGAACTCAAAAAAGCAAAAACGGTCACGCAGCAGCTTGAGGTTGTACGTCGTTTTCTCGCGCTCGCGCCGGACTCGCTGTCACTCAAGCTCAAAGTGCTGGCTTTGCTGGAAGAAGCATGCGCAGAAAAAAGTAGAACACCGACGGAAAAACAGGCCATGTTTCAAGAAGCGAACCGGCTGATCGAGACAATCCGAACGGACCCCGGTGCCGATGCCGCAGTGCGTCAATCCGTCGGGGAATATCTGATTCGTCGAGGAGAAGGTGCAGAAGGCGCGCGTGTGTTGTCGGAAATCGTCGAGTTTGCGCCGTTTGATCCATGGGGTCGGCGGCGTTTGGGCGATTTGTACCGCGCGCACGGCTTTTTCGACGCTGCGTATCGCGAATTTCAGGGGCTCAGCTGGCTGTTGCCGCAAGACGAGGCGGTGATGCTGTTGCTGGCGGATGCGGCGGCGGGCCAGGGCCGCACCGACGAATCGCTTCGTTTGACCAGTCGCGTCGCTGAAGCAGTGGGCGCGCAAAAAACGCAAAAAGGCGCTCCGTCTTGGGCGCGTGCGCTGTACGCCGTGCGTCTTGGTCGCTTGGTCGAGGAAGCAAACAAACGAGGCGATCAAAACTTGCTCGGACAGCTCAAAACACGGGGTCGCAGCGACGGGATTGCAAGCTATGCGGGCAAATTGCTGATTGCGGTTACGTGGTCGCATCCCGATGCGAAATTGGAACTTTTTGTGACGCCGGAAGGACGCGGCACCGAACCCACGCGCGCGACGATTTTGGGAGGCGATGTGGGCATCGAAGCCTACCGGGCCGACCGTTTCACACAGGCAGAATGGAAGGTTCGGGTGGTTCGCAGTGGAGGTGCCTTTGCTGCGGGCGACTACAAAGGCGAATTGGTGGTCATCGAACACGCGGGAACCGACGAGCAGTTCATTCTTCGTCAATCGCTTACGTTTTCAGCAGCGACGGGATCGGTGCAAAACTTCTCGCTGCGCGGAAAGACCCTCTCGGCGACCAAATAGGCGTGTTTCGGGGTCAAGCTGCCGGTCTAGCTGCCGCACCGAGGGCCAGAAGTTCGCCCGCTACTTCCACGGCTTCCAGCACATGCGCCTGCTCGGTGGGATTCCGGATCAGTTCGACGGTTTTTTCGACGAGATTTTTCAGTTCCTGGGCGTCCTCGGCTTGATGCACGAGCAACCATCGCATCGCCTCGCGCGGCACACTACCCACGGACAAAAGGCGAATCACCGACGACGTAACTTCAGACGCAACGCCAAACAGCGCGAGCACGACACCCAACATCGCGTGGGGTTTGTCTCCGCTGACATTTGCGCAATAGGCTCGCAGCGCAATGTCACCGGTTGTGACGGGACGATCGGGCAAATCGTCGGAAAAACCCAGCCGGCGCAAATCGGACAGCACAAGCTGCATGCGGTTTTTTTCTTCGCGCTGGTGCTTCCGCAACAAATCCCCGACGGCCTGGTCCGTCGCTCGTTCGCTGGCCCGACCGAGGACTTCCTGTATCAGATCGCTTGTTTGCGCAAAATCAAGCAAAAACGCCGCGTATTTCGCACGCAACGACAAAGGAGGCCGCAGAAGGTAGCGCACGGTAGCCATCTTGTAGCTTCGCGCGGACGCTGCCATTCGGATGTTCAGGGCTTCGACCATTTCCATCGGCGTTTTTGGCTGGCTAGGAGCCGCTTTGGCCATGGGTTTCTACTTTTTTTAGGTTAACTCCATTACCTTTGGCCGGCCACTTTGTACCGATGGCGCTGGGTCTGTCACTTCGAGCCGCCACCGTCGCCCTTCTTCGGTCGCATTGCCTGAAAAATGACCTTCAAACGATCGCGATCATATCGGGTGTATTCACTAAATTCGCCCGCGCCGGAAAGCCAACTTCCGCCGTCGATCGTCACGCAATCCCCGTTTTGGTACGGACTTGCATCGCTGAGCAAAAACACCGCCAAATGACCCAGTTCGCTGTGTTCTCCGACGCGACCCATCGGCACACGGTTCGTTACAAGGTCTTCCACCATCGCACCTTCGGGCACCAAACGCGACCACGCACCTTCTGTCGGAAACGGCCCTGGCGCGATCGCGTTGAGCCGAATCCCATACACGCCCCACTCGACGGCGAGAGACCGCGTCATCGCGAGCACACCAGCTTTGGCACACGCCGACGGAAGCACGAACGCGGAACCGGTCCACGCATACGGCGTGAGGATCGACAAAACGGAGCCCGCCGCCTTTCTTGCGATAAGGTGTCTTCCGACGGCCTGCGTCGCATAGACACTGCCGTACAGCACAGTTTTGACGACTGCATCAAAGCCTCCGGGAGACAAATCCTCGGCGGCGCACAGGAAATTTCCCGCCGCATTGTTGATGAGCCCGTCGATTTTTCCGCACGCCTCGCTGGCCTTGCGAACCAGCTCGTCCACTTGTTCGGGGTTGCGCACATCGCACGACAGCGACATCGCACGACCGCCGCGCGCCCGAAGCGTTTCTGCGGCCTTTCCAAGCCGGTCGGGGTTGCGCCCACAAATGACGACCTGTGCGCCCACGTCACACAGTGCAGCACTCATCGTGAGGCCGAGCCCGGACCCGCCTCCGGTCACCAAAATGACTTGTCCTTGCATCAAATCGGGTTGAAACACAGGCGTGGCACGAGGCGTTCGACGAGGCGGCATAGGTTTCGAGTCCATCCCTGTTTCGTAGCATATAGACTGCGCGCCATGCAGATTTCCTTCCGACACAGCCCCAATCTCAGACGCAACCCGCGTTTGCTGACCCTCGGTGCGGTGATTCTGTCGCTTTGGGGCGTCACGCCGTTTGCACAAGCCCAAACGACCCATCCGAACGATCTCGATCCCGAGCTCCGGCGCCAAACACCGACAGTCGCCCCAGAACAGCCCAAGTCGGAAGCCCCATCCGACGCGCCTCCACTTGCCCAAACCGAGCCACCTGCCCCGCCGACTTCACCTGTTGTACCGTCGCTGCGCCACGCGCCTCGTGTGTTTTCGCTGGCTGCCGGATGGGCGTATTCGCCGCTCAGCTATTTGCCGCTGGCCGAGGCCGATCCGGGAACCCGGTTTCAAACACATGGCATCCGAATCGACGGAAAATTCGGCTGGCAAGTCGGCGGTTTTGCGTCCCGGTATCCGTCTTATGTCGGTTTTATGACCGGATTTTTTTATCTATTCGGAGGCTCCGTCGCAGACAGCTTGGGCATCGACTACGGCATTTTTGCCAAGCACGTCATCGTGCCTGGTCAGAAAGTGCGAGCGTTTCTGGCGTATGGCCTGGGCGCAACGCAGGTGTGGGTGCGTTCGCACGACGGTCGAGGCATCGGACACGTAACTCGGCTGTCTGCGGGCGTGGACTTTCGACTGTCGCGCCGCGTCGATGCGGAACTCGAATGTTCCTATCAATTCAACATCTTGCCGACGTTTTCCGGGCCTTTGGCCGAAGGGACGCGCAGCCACGATTTCCACACGGTTCAGTTTCTCGTTGGCCTGTGGTTTGGGGAACCGCGCCCCTGACGAAGACTCCACAACCCACCGGTCCAGACTCAAAGCCGCGACAACAAGGTTGAACGGTTGGTTCAATCTATCTGCGTTTTCCGTGCGTAGACGAAACAGCTTGCTGATAGGATGACGCCGCGCGAAAACGCGCAAGGCCCGATGTTTTCTTAGGAGTTGTCGCATGCAGTTTCCGTCTCAGCTTAGCCGCCATGCCTCCAGCGTCGCGGTGTCCCTCGCCAAGGCCGCATGGCCCCTTTGCAAGTTTGTCAGCGAAACCTTCGAGCGTCCCGCGCCCCGCCCAACCTGGGCCCCGGGACCCCTTTTGAAATCGCGTCAGCGGAGCAAACCGCCCCTCGGTTGGCCTCGCGAAACCGATTCGCTTTGCCCAGGCTGTGTCAAGGAAGTTCGGAACGAGATTCTGTCTGGAAAGAAAGACCTGTCCGAGCTTCTCAAAGGCCGTCCCGGCGAAATCAAAGCGCGAATCGTCGAGAGAGACGGCAAAATCTGGATGGAGAAAACGTGCGAAAAGCACGGCGACTGCATCGAACTGCTCTCCACCGATCCCGCTTTCACCGCACGCATCGAAAACCTGTTTCCGGGCCGCGATTTTCGGACGAACCAAACAGACCTGCGAGCGCACGGAAGTTCGAGCATGAAATACGGACGCGGCGCGGTCATGACCATCGATCTGACCAACCGCTGCAACATGATGTGCGACCCCTGTTTCATGGACGCGAACCAAGTTGGTTTTGTCCACGAACTGTCTTTTTCCGACGTGAAAAAGATCCTCGACGATTCGATCAACGTGAAGCCACGGCGGCAATTGAGCGTGCAGTTTTCGGGCGGAGAACCAACGCTGTCGCCCCATTTTCTGGATGCGATCCGTTATGCACGAGAGGTCGGTTACTTCGCCGTACAGTGTGCGACCAATGGCCTCCGTTTCGCGATGGAGCCGGGTTTTGCGCAGCAGGCCAAAGACGCAGGGCTTCGGATGGCCTACCTGCAATTCGACGGTGTGAGCAACGAATCAAACGCACACCGCAAAGTCGCCAACTTGTTCGATGTGAAACTGCGTGCCATCGAAGAGATGCACAAAGTCGGCATCGACGTGATTTTGGTCGTGACCCTCGTCAATGGCGTGAACAACGACCAAGTGGGCAAAATCATCGAGTTTGCCATCGAGAACAGCGACAAAATCACCGTCGTGTCCTTCCAGCCGGTCAGTTTCACTGGGCGCGATGAAGACATCGACGACGAAACGCGCAAAAAACAGCGGTACACCCTGACTCACATGGTTCACGACGTGAAGAACCAACTTGGCGTCACCGAACCGATGCGAGATTGGTTTCCGCTGTCAGGAATGGGGCCGTTTTCGGATCTGACGGACTTGCTCATCGACCACAACGCGAAATTTGGCGCGGTCAATTGCGGCTGCCATCCGAGTTGTGGCGTCGGCACGATTCTGTTTGTGAACAAAAAAACCAAACAAATGGTGCCGCTGCTCGAGTTTTTGGATTTGGAGCAATTCGCCAAGGATGTGACCGTCATCACCGACGGAAATCTTCCCAAGCCGATTGCGATGGCGCAAACGGCAATTGCGCTCATCCGCAACTTCCGACCCGAGCGTGCCCCGAACGGCTACGACTTGCTGACGCTCTTTCGGCAGTTTCTGTCGCAAACCGGAGCACGCGGCAACAAAGTGGGCGAGTTTGAATCCGATGCAACCGAGTTCGATTGGCGTGTCCTTTTTGTGGCAGGGATGTGGTTTCAGGACCTGTTCACATATGACTTCCGTCGGACCGAGATGTGCATCATCCCCTACGGTACTCAAATGGGCGAGATCAGCTTTTGCGCCTACAACACCGGCATCGGTTTCCGCAACATCATCGAGCAAATGATGGCCAACGCGA
>Ga0268298_10000129_pt1 | contig 95506 bp, 79 predicted proteins | sample WWTPWeurt_MetaG_FD_194462 | JGI IMG/M metagenome (GOLD analysis project Ga0268298, IMG submission 194462) | Activated sludge microbial communities from WWTP in Nijmegen, Gelderland, Netherland - WWTP Weurt | ecosystem: Engineered > WWTP > Aerobic digester > Activated sludge | place...
TGATCCGGGTTCCGCTGGCGGCGGTCTGGACGTTGATATTGTGGACCCGGGTATTGTCGCAACCGGGCAGGACGCTCAAGGTCAGGGCCCAGGCAATCGCCAGGCCCGGCAAACCTCGGAAAACCGCCGCCGTCCAAGGTTCGCGCCGGACCACGCGTCGCGCCCTTACTGGAGTTCTTCCAGGCGAATGCGCTTGACCTTGCCCTTTTGCGTCGGCAAGGCCTCGATCTTGGCGATGGCGGCGTCGGCAGCGCTTTCCTTGCAGACGTGGGTGAGGATGATGATGTCGGTCTCGCCCTCGCCCTCCGCCGGTTCCCGCTGCAGCAGGGCATCGATGGAGATGGCCTGGTCGGCCAGGATGCGGGTCACGTCGGCCAGCACGCCGGGCTTGTCTTCCACCCGCAAGCGCAGGTAGTAACCGGTCTCGACCTCGCTCATCGGCAGGATGGGCAGGCTGGACATGGCGTCCGGCTGGAAGGCGAGGTGCGGCACCCGGTGCTCGGGATCGGCAGTGGCCAGGCGGGTGACGTCCACAATATCGGCGATGACTGCGGAAGCGGTTGGCTCGGCACCGGCCCCCTTGCCGTAGTAGAGCGTAGCGCCGACGGCATCGCCCTTGACCAGGACGGCGTTCATGGCGCCCTCGACATTGGCGATGAGGCGCTTGGCCGGCACCAGGGTCGGATGCACGCGGAGTTCGACGCCTTCCGGGCGGCGCTTGGCGATGCCCAGCAGCTTGATGCGGTAGCCCAGCTGCTCGGCATATTTGATGTCGGCGGCTTCCAGCTTGGTGATGCCCTCGACGTAGGCCTTGTCGAACTGGACCGGGATGCCGAAGGCGATGGCGGAGATCAGCGTCGCCTTGTGGGCGGCATCGACGCCCTCGATGTCGAAGGTGGGGTCGGCTTCCGCATAGCCCAGGCGCTGGGCCTCGGCGAGGACATCGGCGAAGGAGAGGCCCTTGTCCCGCATCTCGGAAAGGATGAAATTGGTGGTGCCGTTGATGATGCCGGCGACCCACTCGATGCTGTTGGCGGTGAGCCCTTCGCGCAGGGCCTTGATGATGGGGATGCCCCCGGCGACGGCGGCTTCGAAGGCGACCATGACGCCCTTATTCTGGGCGGCGGTGAAGATTTCGGTGCCATGGACGGCCAGCAGCGCCTTGTTGGCGGTGACCACGTGCTTGCCATTGGCGATGGATTGCAGGACCACCTCCTTGGCCACGCCGTAGCCGCCGATCAGCTCGACGACGATGTCGATCTCCGGGTCATTGACGACGGCGAAGGCATCGTCGGTCAGCTTGCAGGCGCCGCCGGTGATCCTTCTGGCGAGGTCCAGGTTCTTGTCGGCCACCACGGTGATGCGGATCGGGCGGCCGGCGCGGCGGGTGATCTCTTCCGCATTGCGATTGAGGACGGTCCAGGTGCCGCCGCCGACGGTGCCGATGCCGACGAGGCCAACATTGATGGGTTTCATAGAGGCTTTGAGGAGTGAGGAGTAAGACGTGACAGAAAATCGATGACGCCGCTGGCGCGGCGCCCAAGGCTATTCCGCATGAGCGAGGCGGTCGGTGCCGTGGCGCTTGCGGTAGTGCTCGAGGAAGCGGGCGACGCGGCCGATGGCTTCGCGCAGGTCGTCTTCATGGGGCAGGAAGACGAGGCGGAAGTGGTCCGGGTGGGGCCAGTTGAAACCGGAACCCTGCACCAGCAGTACCTTCTCCTCCTGCAGCAGCTCCTGGATGAAGGCCTGATCGTTCTTGATCGGATAAACCTTGGGATCGAGCCGCGGGAACATGTACAGCGTGGCCTTGGGCTTGACGCAGGAGACGCCCGGAATGGCGTTGAGCAGTTCGTAGGCCACGTCCCGCTGGCGGCGCATGCGGCCACCCTCGGCCACCAGATCGTCGATGCTCTGGTAGCCGCCCAGGGCAGTCTGGATGCCGTGCTGGCCGGGCGCATTGGCGCACAACCGCATGGAAGCCAGCATGTCCAGGCCCTCGATGTAATCCCTGGCGTGCCGCTTGTCGCCGGAAACCACCAGCCAGCCGGCGCGATAGCCGCAGGAACGGTAGTTCTTGGACAGGCCATTGAAGGTGATGGTCAGCACATCCTCGGAAAGCGCGGCGATGGAGGTGTGCCTGGCGCCCTCGTACAGCACCTTGTCGTACACCTCGTCGGCGTAAATGATCAGGTGGTGATGACGGGCGATTTCGATGATTTCGTGCAGCAGATCGTCCGGATACAAGGCCCCGGTGGGGTTGTTCGGATTGATGATGACGATGGCCCGGGTATGGGCGTTGATCTTGCTGCGGATGTCGTCGAGATCGGGCAGCCAACCCTTGGACTCGTCACACAGGTAATGCCTGGGCGTGCCGCCGGAGAGGCTGATGGCCGCCGTCCACAGCGGGTAATCCGGCGCCGGCACCAACACTTCGTCGCCGACATCGAGCAGCGCGTTCATGGCCATCACGATCAGCTCGGAGACCCCGTTGCCGACGTAGATGTCGTCCAGGGTCACGCCCTTGATGCCCTTCTGCTGGGTGTAGTGCATGATCGCCTTGCGGGCGGCGAAGATCCCTTTGGAATCGGTATAGCCGGCCGCATTGGGCAGGTTGCGGATGATGTCCTGCTGGATTTCTTCCGGCGCATCGAAGCCGAAGGCAGCCAGATTGCCGATGTTCAGCTTGATGATCTTGTGGCCTTCCTCCTCCATCTGCTTGGCTTTCTGCAGCACAGGGCCGCGGATGTCGTAGCAGACATTGGCGAGTTTGGCGGATTTCTTGACGTGTTTCATGCAGATGGCCGGAAGAAGCAGGGTTTCGGGCAAAGGTATAATCGTACTTTAACCCATGGTGCACCGCAATTTTGCTGGGAAGATCCCAGGCGCACCTGAAGCCCCGAGGTTCGACCCCCATGAAGCTGCATCTCTCCAACACCGCCGGCCTCAACATCGTCACCGCCTACGGCGAGGGCTACGTCGCGATCAACCAGCAGCGCTACGAGGGCAACGTCATCGTCCTGCCGGAATCCGTATTCACCGACTGGACCACCGCCACTCCTGAAGCCCTCGGCGAAACCGACATGGCGAAGCTTCTGGGTCTGGGCACCGAGATCGTCCTGCTGGGCACCGGCAATCGCCTGCGCTTCCCCCCGGGAGCCCTGATGCGCCCTTTCGCTCCGGCCGGCATCGGCCTGGAGGTGATGGATCTGCAGGCGGCGTGTCGGACTTACAACATCCTGGCTGCGGAAGGTCGGAAGGTGGCGGCGGCTTTGGTGTTCGATTGAGTCGCCACGCCGCTGTGCCTCGGACCCGATCTGCCCGATTTCCAAGTGGCCGAAGCCGCCCCCCGGGGGTGCGCAAAATTCAACCCTACCGGGTCAAGCAAACCGCTACGGCCCCGCCCGCGACCGGGCCTTGCCCATGGCGTTTTCGCCGGCGGGCCGGTGCCTTTTCAGGGGACGCCTAGAACAGCCATGACCATGAAGATCTGGGTCGACGCCGACGCCTGTCCGGTCGTCATCAAGGAAATCCTCTATCGCGTTGCCAACCGCACCCGGATTCCCCTCACCCTGGTCGCCAATCAGATGCTGCGCGTACCCCCTTCGCCCTGGATCAAGGCCGTCCAAGTGCCTGGCGGCTTCGACGTCGCCGATCAACGCATCGCGCTGGAGGTGCAGGCCGGCGACCTGGTCATCACCGCCGATATTCCCCTCGCCGCCCAAGTCATCGCCAAGGGGGCAAGCGTCATCGACCCGCGCGGCGAATTGCTCACCGCAGCCAACATCCAGGAACGCCTGACCATGCGGAATTTCATGGATAGCCTGCGCAGCAGCGGAGTCGAGACGGGCGGGCCCGCCGCCCTCTCCAACGCGGATCGACAGAGCTTCGCCAATCAGGTCGACAGACTCCTCGCCAAGCGGCAGAACTAGACTTGCCGATCTCCTCAGGCTTCCGGCTCAAGGCGCTCCGGTGCGGAGCGATCGAGCGGCCGCCCGACGGTGAGGACCGCTTCGAGTCCGATTTCCGGCGTACCGGCAGGGGCATTCCCCAACACGCCAAGACCATCCAGAAGCTTGGTAAAGAAGGCTCTGCCGGCTGCGGTGGCGACGACGTCGAAAATCTCCTCGTCGCCCAAGCCCTGGGCGCGCAGACCATCCACGTCTTCCTGGGTCACGCTGGCGGCGTCCCGCGCCAGCTTGCGGGCAAAGGCCATCAGGGCGCGCTCGTCCTCCGCGAGGTCGGGGACTTCGCCGCCTTCGGCCATAGCGCGTACCGAGTCCACCGGAAAGAAGCGGGTGAGATTCTTGCCGTGGGCGAAGGCACAGGCGCTGTTGCGCAATTCAAGGGCGGTGGCGAAGGTCACCAGTTCGAAGCGACGATCGCTCATCGGCCGGCGGATTTCCGCCAGCAGCTTGCCCCAGCGGGCCAGCACCTCGGGGCGATGGCTGAACGCCTTTGCATAGTCCGGCACATAACCCCATGAGGCCTGCTGGCGTTCGTACATGCTGCGAACTTCGCCGGTGGCTAGGGCGGGGGCGACGGTGGCGATAAAGGGCACGTTTGATCTCCTCCCAGGACGAATTCGGCAATTGTGCGCTCAATTCGGCCGGCGATCGCGCACCTATGGATACGCCCAGGGCAGGCGAACCCTTTCCCGGCCTCCCACGCCCGATCGCCAACTTCGCAAGGCGAGGCAACAGAGAGGCTTGCCGACGGCTGGCGCTGGGAGCTTCACGACCCACCTGCCTCTACCAAGTCCGGAGACTTGACCTGCGCCGTGTTTTCCAGCCGCCGCGGGAATGCAATAATGATTCCGCGGATGGATGAGCCACCGCGTATCGAACCGGCAAACCCGGCTGCAGATCAACCACTGGATGGGGAAATGACGATGACCAGAAGCAAAGCCAAGAGGGCATTCACCGCGCTCGCCGTGACCATGACACTCCTCGGAGGAACGATGTCGAATGTTGCCGTCGCGGCTGCACCCGATCCGGTCCAGGCCCGCAAGGATCTGAAGGCGATGGGAGTGGAATACAACGGACAGGAATTCGCCAAGGCTGCAGGAAACGGGGATATGGCTGCGGTCAAGCTGTTTCTCGACGCGGGCATGGACGTGAATGAAGGCGCCGGTGCGGCCCTCGGCCTCGCCGCGGGACGGGGTCGCCTGGACATGGTCAAATTCCTTCTGTCGAAGGGCGCCAAGCCGACGTCCAATGCGCTCCAGTACGCGCGGACCCGGGGCCACAAGGACGTCGAGAAGGTGCTCGTGGACGCCGGCGCGAAAGAATGAAGCCCACCGCCGATCCTCCGCTCCGGATCGGCCCAGCGGGGACCCTGCCAGGGCGGCGAACCTCCGGTTGTCCCCGTTTAACGCCTAAACCCGGCGGTCTTGCTGCTCCGGCAGTGCGTCGATCAGTCTCAAGACCTCTTGACCATGGTCGGGGCAGTCCGGGGCGGAGATGATTCCCGCAATCTTTCCCGCCTCGTCGATCAGGAAGGTCACCCGTTCGCTGACGCCGAATAAGCCGCGCACCAGGCCGCCGATCCCGCTCCCGGCAACACCGTAGGCCCGGGCGACGGACCGGTCGGTATCCGCCAGCAGCGGAAACGAGAGTTGAAACTTCTGGCTGAAGCGGAGGTGGGATTCCACCCCCTGGCCGGATACCCCCAGGATCGCCGCGCCCCGGGCGGCGATTTCCCCATTGGTATCGCGCAGGCTGCAGGCCTGGCGGGTGCAACCCGGGGTGTCGTCCATGGGATAGAAGTAGAGCACCAGCTTGCGCCCGGCGAAATCGGCAAGGGAGAGGCTGGCGCCGGTCTCGGTCAGACCCTGGAATGCCGGCGCCCGGTCGCCGACCTTGAGGGAGGTGGCCATTTCCGCCCCGCAGTCAGGGATTGGCGGAACCGGCCTGCATCATCTCGTTGCAGGTGGCGCGGCCGAAAGCATCGGCCTTCTTGGGGCTGTCGATCTGCGGCTCGGCGTAGATGCGGCGGATGATGGCATTGGTGACCCGGGGGCCATTGCTGCCGTCCTCCTCGAAGAGCTTCATGGGTCGCCCCCGCTCCCTATCATTGAAGGCGACCATGGCAAAATCCCGCACCCGCTGGCAGAAGCGGATGCGCTCGGCGTCGGGCATGGAGTCGTCCACTGCCCCGGCGTGACCGTGGCCCAGGGCGCTGCCTGCGGCGGCAAGCCCGAGGATCAGGGCGGCGAGCTTCATTCGGTCGGTCCTTGCAGAGTGGTCAGATAGGCAAGGATATCCTGAATGTCCTTTTCCTTGAGGGTATTGAGCACGCCACCCTTGCCCTCTTCGTCGTGGGGCCGATCGCCCTTCAGATAGGCGTCGATCTGGCGCTTGAGGTAGTTCGTGTATTGGCCCACCAGCATGGGAAACTTGCCGCGCCCCAGGCCGGTCTTGGCATGGCAGGTGACGCAGTTCTTCTGATAGACCGCACCGCCGCTGTCGACATCGCCTTCCGCTCTTGGGATGATCATCACCTTGTCGACCATCAAAAGGCGCGTCAAGGCATCCTCGTCGCCCTTGAAGCTGGGCATCTTGGTCGGCAGTTCGATGGACGCCAGGTATTCGGCCACGTCCCGAATATCCTCATCGGGCAGTTCGCGCTCCTGGGTGTAGGGGAACATGGGGATATTGATCCGCGTGCGGGACCGGAAGCTCTTGAGCTGATCCATGATGTAGCCCGGCCGCTGACCCGCGAGGCGCGGATACTCGCCTTTCTTGCCCCCCTGGCCGAATTCCCCGTGACAGGCGGCGCAAGTGCCGTTGATCTCCTTGCCTTTCTCAAGGTCGGCAGAGGAAACGGGAAGGACCGCCAGGGCAAACAGGAGAGGCAGGTAAGGGCGGATATTCATCGCTGGGCCGGGAAAAAACATTGCGGCGAATTGTCGCACGGCCCCCCAAACTAAAAATTGACGCATATCACCGATAATCCGCCCATGCTGCCCACTGCCACCCCCGACGCCGATACCCGCGCCGCCAGCCTGCGCCGGCTGACCGCCGCGCGCTGGCTGGTCCTCGGAGCCGTGGCCGCCCTCGTCGTGGGAACGCCGCCTATCCTCGGCATTCCGCTGCCGACCCTGCCCATGCTGTCCCTGATCGCCATCGCCGCGGCGGTCAATGGCATCACCGGGGCGCGGCTTGCTCGGGGTGCCACCACCGGCCCGGGAGAACTCGCGTTCCACCTCTGGTTCGACATCGGCACCCTGAGCGCCCTCACCTTTTTCAGCGGCGGCGCCACCAACCCCCTGGTGTCGCTGCTCCTGCCGCCCGTCGCCATCGCCGCCCTGACTTTGCCCATCCCCTGGGTGGTCGCCACCGGGGCGCTCGCCGTCACCGCCTACTCGGCCCTCATGGTCGCCTACCTGCCCCTGCCCCTGGCGGACGCGGAACGGGCCACCCGCATGCACCTGACCGGCATGTGGCTCACCTTCGCCTTCTCGGCAGCCATGATCGCCTGGTTCGTCGTACGCCTGGGCGGTCTGATCCGCCGGCGGGATGCGCAACTGGCCGCCGCCCGGGAGGCGGCAATCCGCGACGAGCGGGTCGTCGCCCTCGGCACCTTGGCCGCGGGCGCCGCCCACGAATTGGGTACTCCCCTGGCGACCATGGCCGTGGTGACCGGCGAACTGGCCCGGGACCCGGCCCTGCCGGAAGCCGTCCGGGAAGACGTGGTCCTTCTGCGCAAGCAGATCGCCGTATGCAAGGAGATCATCACCCAACTCTCCCGCCGAGCCGGGGCCGAACGCCTCGAAGCGGCCCGCCCGGCGCCAGTGGACGCCTGGCTGGGCGATCTGCTCCAACGCTGGAGCGAACTGCGTCCCGGCGCGAAGTATCGATTGAGCAACGTCGGCCCGCGCCCGGCTCCCGATATCGTCGCCGACCCGACCTTGGCCCAGGCCGTGGTCAACCTCCTCAACAATGCCGCCAACGCGTCGCCGATGCCGGCGGAGATCGCGGCCGACTGGTCCGGGGAGCGCCTCGCGGTCACCGTGCGCGATCGGGGACCGGGCTTTCCGCCTGCGGTCCTCGCCGAAGGCGGACACCGCGCCTTTCCGGCCCATCCAGGCGGCAGCGGCATCGGCCTGCTGCTCGCCCGTTCCGCCATCGAACGCCGGGGCGGAACCCTGAACCTCACCAACGACCCAGCAGGCGGCGCCCTTGCCCGCCTCGAACTGCCCCTCGCCCCGCCATGTCCGACGCCATCCTGATCATCGACGACGACGAAACCTTCAACGGCGTTCTAGTCCGCGCCTTCGCCCGCCGCAATTTCGCGGCGCGCGGCGCCACCACCCCGGAAGAGGCCCTCGAACTGGCCGCCGCCCTACCTCCGGAGCGGGTTGTCCTCGACCTCAATCTCAACGGCCATTCTGGCCTCACCCTCATCCCCAAGCTGCTTGCCCTCAACCCGGATTGCCGCATCGTCGTCCTGACCGGCTACGCCAGCATCGCCACCGCCGTCGACGCCATCAAGCTGGGCGCCGTGCAATACCTGGCCAAGCCGGTGGAACTGGAAGCCATCCTGGCCGCCTTTGCCGACGCCGAGGCGCCCGAAGCCGACTTCATTCCCTCCGACGAACCCCTCTCGGTGGATCGCCTGGAGTGGGAACACATTCAGCGCGTGCTCCACGAAAACGAAGGCAACGTCTCGGCCACCGCCCGGGCGCTGAAGATGCACCGCCGCACCCTGCAGCGCAAGCTCGCCAAGCGGCCGGTCAGGAGCTGAGCCGGCGCCCTTGCGGCCGCTCAGTGATGATGATGCTGACCCTCACCCGAGGCTCCGGGCCGGACGACCTTGGCGTCGACCGTCTTGCTGCTGCCGTCGGCGAAGCCCAAGGTAAGAGCGACGCGCCCCCCCTCCTTGAGGGGAGTCTTGAGGTCGATGAGCATGACGTGCAGCCCGCCGGGTTCGAGCTTCGCCTCGCCTTTGGCCGGTACCTCGACGGCCTTGACCTGGCGCATGCGCATCACGCCGCCGTCGTTGGTGTGATTGTGCAATTCGGTCACCTTGGCCACGCCATTGTCCACCCGGACCAGGCTGGCCGGCTTGTCGCCCGCGTTCTTCAGGACCATGAAGGCCGCCGTGGCCGGCGCCCCCGGAGGAGCGAGGCGGACATAGGGGTCTTGTACGGCGACGTCGTCGGCGGAACCGCCCCAGGCGGGAAGGCACAGGGCAGCGGCGGCGATGAGGACAATGGGCTTGATCATGGTGTTTTCCTAGCGGTGATGAATCGGTGAATTCAACGGAGCAGGCGGCGAATCTCGACCACCAGGCTCTCCGGAGTGAAACCGTGGGGCAGTTTCCCGGCGCGGCGCCCATCGGGGGAAATCAGCTGAATTTCGGAACTGTGGTCGACCGCGTACGGGCCGCCGGCAGCAGCCGGCTGGCGAGCAAAATAGACGCCGTAACGGGCGGCCACCGCAGCCACTTCGGCCTCGCTGCCGGTCACGCCGACGATGGCCGGATGGAAGAAGGCAGTGTATTCCCGGAGGTGGGCGGGACTGTCCCGGGCCGGATCGACGGAGATGAACAGCATCGCCACGCGCGCCGCCTCGGCCTCGGAAAGACTGCCGAGTGCCGCCGCGGCGGTAGCCAGGGCCGTCGGACAGATATCCGGACAATAGGTATAGCCGAAGTAGAGCAGAACCACCTTGCCCCGCAGGTCGGCAAGGGCCACGGGGCCAGCGGCCGAGGTCAGCGTGAAGTCTCCGCCGGGAGCTTCGGCCGCTCGGGGCAGTTCCCGGGTCGGCGGTTCGGGATGCCAGAAGAACGCCACCCCGACGAGCGCGGCGAGGAGCAGCGCTGCAATGACTTGCAGAATCCTGACCGCCATCGCCTACTGCGGCCGGGATCCGAAGCGGAGGGCACGGCAATGCGCTCCCGCTCGGTTTCGACGAGGACCGTCGCCTGCCAGTCCATGACCCCGGTCACGCACACCGGCAGCGTGGCGGCGCCCTTGAATCGCCCGCCCCCCACCGCCTCGAGGAGAGGGCGATTGAGCCCCATATTCATCGACACCCCGGCGAAATCGACTTCGACCCGGGCAGCCTGGCGTCCGCTCACCGTCACCTCGACCGCCAGCGGCTTGACCATGGGAATCGGTCGCGGCGCCAGGGAAAGTTCGACGCGGCCTCCCCCGGGCAATTCCGCCGAGCAGGCATTGCGGTGCAGATTGCAGGCGGGATCGGGAGCGGCGTTCAGGTCGGCCTTGGGCATCAAGAGGGGGGAAAGCTTGTACCCGACCACGACGACCAAGGCCATCAGCAGCAGGCCGATTGCGTCGATCAGCATCTTCTTATTCACGACGAAACTCTCGCCAGTCGGGGAAACGGGAAGCGATTTTGCTGCATGAAGGGGGCAAAAACTTAATCCGCGTCAATTTTTTCACGAACGGTGGGGCATACAGTGTGCGGCAAATTGTCGCAGTGGGGCTCGCCCCATCGCGCCAATGGAGGGAAGAAGGCTCACAAATCCTTGATTAATGGGAGATATCAAGATGAAACAATTCGCAGTGAAATCCACCGCGCTACTCGTCGCGGCGGGACTCGGATTCGGGGCCGCCTCGGCCTGGTCCGCAGAATCGCTGCAGGACGTGATGAAACGTCGCAACCTCAGCCAGCAGGACCTGCTGGCCGCGGCCAAGACCTACGTTCCGACCGGCAAGCGCGACGAGTTCGTGGTGTTCAGCTCCGGCGGCCAGTCGGGCCAGATCATCGTGTATGGCATTCCGTCCATGCGCATCCTGAAATATCTCGCCGTGTTCACTCCGGAACCCTGGCAGGGCTACGGCTATGACGAAAACTCCAAGGCCGTCCTCAACCAGGGTCGCATCGACGGCAAGGACATCACCTGGGGCGACACGCACCACCCGGCCATTTCCGAGACCGAAGGCAAGTACGACGGCCAGTTCCTGTTCATCAACGACAAGGCCAATCCCCGCCTCGCGGTCATCGACCTGCGCGATTTCGAGACCAAGCAGATCGTCGTCAACCCGATCTACAAGTCCGAGCACGGCGGCGCCTTCGTGACGCCGAATACCGACTACGTCATCGAAGCCGCTCAGTACCCCGCTCCCCTGGAAAACAAGAAGTTCTATCCCCTCGAGGACATGAACGAAAAGTATCGCGGCGGCGTGACCTACTGGAAATTCGACCGCAAGGAAGGCCGCATCGATCCGAAGCAGTCCTTCTCCCTCGAGTTGCCGCCGTATTCTCAGGATTTGTCGGATGCCGGCAAGGGCCCCTCTGACGGTTGGTCCTTCACCAACTCCTTCTGCTCCGAGCGCTACGTCGGCGGCATCGAGAAGGGACGTCCGCCGTACGAGGCCGGTTGCTCCGCCAAGGACACCGACTATCTGCACGTGATCAATTGGAAGAAGGCCGCCGAACTGGTTGCCGCCGGCAAGGCCAAGACCATCAACGGCCACAAGGTTCTGCCGATCGACGTCTCCGTCAAGGAAGGCGTGCTCTTCCTGGTCCCCGAGCCGAAGTCGCCCCACGGCGTCGATGTGACCCCGGACGGCAAGTTCATCATCGTCTCCGGCAAGCTCGACACCCACACCTCGGTGTATAGCTTCGACAAGATCCAGGCCGCCATCAAGGCCGGCAAGTTCGAGTCCAAGGACCCGTACGGCGTCCCGGTCATCGGCATGACCGACGCCCTCGACAAGCAGGTTCAGCTCGGCCTCGGCCCCCTGCACACCCAGTACGATTCCAAGCCCTGTCTCGCCTACACCTCCCTGTACGTCGATAGCCAGGTCGCCAAGTGGAACTACTGCGAAGGCAAGGTGGTGGACAAGATTTCCGTCCATTACAACATCGGTCACCTGATGGCCATGGAAGGCGATTCCGCCGATCCCAAGGGCCGTTACCTGGTCGCGCTCAACAAGCTGGCCATCGACCGCTTCGTGCCGGTGGGTCCCCTGCACCCGCAGAACCACCAGCTGATCGACATTTCCAACGACAAGATGCAGCTCCTCTACGACATGCCCCTGCCGCTGGGCGAGCCGCACTATGCCGTGTCGATCGCAGCCGAAAAGCTGAAGCCGGGCGTCCGCTATAAGGTGGGTACCGACTCTCGTACCGACAAGCCCCATCCGGGCGCCGTCCGCGCGGGCGAAGAGCACACCGACAAGAAGGGTAACAAGATCACCGTCTATGGCACCCTCATCCGGTCGCACATCACCCCGGAAACGATCGAAGCCGATGTCGGCGACGAAGTCACCATCCACCTGACCAACCTCGAACGGGCCCAGGACGAGACCCACGGCTTTACCGTCTCGACCTACAACGTTCATGGCTCCATCGAGCCGGGCAAGACCATCACCGTCAAGTTCAAGGCCGACAAGGAAGGCGTCTATCCGTACTACTGCACGGAATTCTGCTCCGCCCTGCACCTCGAGATGATGGGCTACCTGCTGGTCAAGCCCAAGGGCTGGAAGCCGACCAAGACCGAAATGGCCAAGGCCGGCTACACGGAAGCGGACTACAAGACCACGCTGAAGAAGGTTGTCGATACGCAAGCCGTCATCGACTCCGTCGTCGGTTACATCACCAGCGTGAACTTCAAGGACTTCCCGGACGTGGTCGCCATGGTCGAGGACGCCACCGATCAGCTGAACAAGATCAAGGGCGCCAAGGAGAAGCACGAAGCCGCTGCGGCCAAGAAGGATTGGGAACAGGCCAACCTCTGGGCCGAGCAGGTCTGGCAGTATCAGGTCAAGGCTGCCGACCTCGGCCTGCGGGCCAAGACCTATCTGGAGCAGAACGGCGCCAAGAAGGTCAAGTAAGCTGGTTTGATCTGACTTAAAGCAAGCTTCGGGGAGCGGAGTCACTCTGCTCCCCATTTTACATTCAGGAGGAAAACCCATGAAATCCGTAATGACTTTCGCCGCAACCCTGCTGGTCGCCGGTTCCGCCCTGGCCGCCGATGGCGCCGCCCTGTACAAGGAAAAGACCTGCACCGCCTGCCACGGTCCCGACGGCAAGAAGACCCTGATGCCGGACTATCCCAAGATCGCCGGCCAAAACGCCAAGTACATCGAGCGCCAGATGCTCGACATCAAGAGCGGCGCCCGCGCCAACGGCAACAGTGCCGCCATGAAAGGCGTCATGGAGATCGTCTCCGAAGCCGACATCAAGGCCCTCGCAGCCTACGTTTCCACAATGAAATGATCGCGGGATGGGAGGCCTTCTCGGCTCCCATGACCCAAATCAAGGACCTCTGATATAGCGGGCAGGACAATCCTGCCCACCATCCCTGACCAAAGGACAGCAGTCATGAAAACACCCCTACTCCTGGTTGCATTGCTCTCCGCGAGCGTCGCCTTTGCCGGCGCCCCGGCCCCCAAGAAGGAGGGCATCGAAGGCAAGGATTACAAGTGGAACGCGGAAGAAGGCGAGAAGGTCGAGGCCCTGCACAAGAAGGGCGACGTCAAGGCCGGCAAGGAAGCCTACGAGGTCTGCGGCGCCTGCCACCTGCCCTCCGGCGCCGGCCGCCCCGACGGCACCTTCCCCCAGCTGGCCGGACAGCACAGCACCGTGTTGATCAAGCAGATGGCCGACATTCGCGCCGGCCTGCGCGACAATCCGACCATGTACCCCTTCGCCGCCACCCTGGTGGACCCGCAGGAGCTGGCCGATACCGCCGCCTATATCAACAGCCTCTGCATCCCCGTCGAGCATGGCAAGTACGAAGGCGCCGATGCCGCGATCCAGGTCTCGAAGGGCAAGGAGCTCTACGAGAAGCAATGTCTGGAATGCCATGGCAAGAACGGCGAGGGCAACAAGGAGAAGTTCTATCCCGTCATCGCCGGTCAGCACTACAAGTACCTGCTGCGCCAGATGACCGAAATCCGCGACGGCAAGCGCCGCAACGCCAACCCGGACATGGTCAAGGTGATCAAGCCCTATACCAATGAACAACTGGTGGCCATTTCCGCTTACCAGTCCAGCCTGGTGATGCCCGGCAACATGTGTGCCGCCAAGCCCGGAGCGAAAAAGAAGTAAGCTTGCAAGACTCGACGGCCGGCCTGGCGGGGCCGGCCGCCTTTGGCGAAGGGCGCCGGAGAGCGTCTTCGCTTAACCGAAGTTGCCTTGAGAATCACCATGCCCAACGCCAATAAGCAGAACGCCCTCGTCGGAGTTCTCGCCCTCGTCTCCCTGATCGCCCTGATCGCCGCCTACTTCGCCCCGATCTGGTGGGTCTCCCTCACCGCCCCCAACTACCCCAAGGACGCCTTCCCCGACGGCATCCGCATCCACTTCCACTTCGACGGCGTCTATAACGGCTGCAAGGCCGCTCCCAGCGGAAGCCGGCTCCAGAACGAAATCATCCAGAAGGATCTGGGTGCCGAAGACGAGCGCTACAACCCCATCACCGACTCCAAGAAGGACATGAACAAGGACGCCCAGGGTCTCGATTGCGTCCACGAGATGAACACCATCAACCACTACGTCGGGATGTTCCCCATCGCCACCGGCGCTCCGGTGGAGAAACCGCTCGCCAAGTTCTTCTTCGGCTTCTTCGCGGTCATGATCCTGGCCTTCGCCCTGCCCCGGAAAAAGCCCCGCATCGCCGTCCTTGCCGCCGGATTTGCCGCCGTCGCCATATGGATGATCACCGACCAGTACGTCCTGGGTCACCTCGAAGCCCATGTCCAGGCCTATATGACCGAGGCGGGAGCCTTCTTCAAGGAACCGGAAAAGATCAAGGTCTGGGGCGACAACGTGCGGTCCTTTTCCCACGTCGTCATCGTCGGCCTGATCCTGGTGATGGCCATTGTCGTCGCCGGCGTCGCCAAGCTGCGCTCCTTCCAGTTGCTTCTCGCCCTGGTTCCCGCCCTGCTGCCGGTGTTCTTCGTCATCACCTATTCCGCCTGGCTGTGGTTCTTCGGCCACAACCTGCATCCGTGGGGCGCCTTCACGGTCAAGCCTTTCATGCCCACGGTCTTCGGCGAGGGCAAGGTCGCCCAGTTCTCCACCTATTCCTATCCCTACTGGGGCTATGGTCTGCTGCTCGTCATCTTTGTCTGCCTGATGCTTGCCCTGCTCATCCGCCGCAAGCAGCTGCGCGAAGGCGCCAGCGAGTGAAACGCAAATTCCGGCCACCGCGGAAGCCCCTGGCAACCTTCGCGGTGGCCATCGGTCTCGGCGTTGCCTCCCTCGCCGCGTCCCAGTCCCTGGAAGGCATGGGCAAGCCTAATCTCGACGCCCACTGGGGCTCGTCGACGGAAAAAGCCAGGCGGCCCGCCGCGCCCCACCGCACCGATGTTCCCTGGCTGCAAACCCTGGTGGACGCGGCCCCCGAGGGCTCGGTCCTCAAACCTCCGCCGGGGGTCTATTCCGGGCCGGTCCTGATCAACAAGCGCCTGACCCTCGACGGCGCAGGACAGGTGACTGTCGACGGCGGCGGCAAAGGCACGGTGCTGGTCTGGGAGACCAACGACGGCGCCCTGCGCAATATCCACCTGACCGGCTCCGGAGACTCCCACGACAGCGACGACACCTGCCTCAACCTGCGCGGCAGCCGCAACGTCATCGAAGGTGTGCGCATCGACGACTGCCTCTTTGGCATCGACCTCAAGCAGTCCAACGACAATACCCTGCGCGAAAACTCGATCCGCTCCAAGGTCAAGGAGCTCGGCGTACGGGGCGACGGCCTGCGACTCTGGTACAGCAATGGCAACCTCATCGAAAAGAACGAGGTGATCGATTCCCGCGACATGGTGGCTTGGTATTCGCACCACAATATCTTCCGCGGCAACATCGGCAAGCGCAGCCGCTACTCGATCCACTTCATGTTTGCCAAGGACAATCTGGTCGAGGGCAATTCCTTCACCGACAATGCGGTCGGCGTGTACCTCATGTACACCGAGCGGATCCACGTGCGCAACAACATCATCTCCCACGCTACCGGCGCCGCCGGCATGGCTCTGGGTTTCAAGGAATCGAGCGATTCCGACGTCGAGAACAACGAAATCATCTACTGCGCCGTCGGCGTCGGTTCCGACCTGTCCCCCTTCGAACCCGACACCACCCTGCGCTTCAAGGGCAATCGCTTCGCCTTCAACGGCATCGCCGTTCGCTTCACCAGCGAACTGGGCGGCAACATCCTCACCGACAACGTCTTCGAAGGCAACCTGACCGACGTGGTCCAGATGGGGCGCGACGTGGCGGGAAAGAACGTCTGGAAGAGCAACTACTTCGCCGATTACCAGGGCTTCGACCGCAACGGCGACGGCGTCGGCGACACCCCCTACGAACTCTACGCCTACGCCGACCAGATCTGGATCGAAACCCCCGCCGCGCAGTTCTTCAAGACCGCGCCGGTCCTTGAACTGCTCGATTTCCTCGAGCGTCTGGCGCCCTTCTCGTCGCCCGAGCTGCAATTGCGGGATCCCTCGCCGCGCTTCGCCAAACCCGGGAGTCTCCCCCACTCATGAGCGAGCCCAAACCCACCCCGCCCCTCTCCAAGGCCAAGCGCCAGACCCATCGGCGACGCTTCATCCGTACCGCGCTACTCACCGGCGGGGTCATCGGCGCGGCGCTCTCAGGCTTCCTGCCGCAGGTCTATGCCCGCACCCGGCGCCTGCGCCCCCCCGGCGCCCTGGACGAGCAGGACTTCCTGGCCAGCTGCATCAAGTGCGGCCAGTGCGTCCAGGTCTGTCCAGTGCAGGCGATCAAGCTGGCCGACCTGGTCGACGGCATGGGGGTCGGCGTCCCCTACATCGCGGCCCGGGACCAGGCCTGCGACTTCTCCTGCGATGCCATCCAGTGCGTCCTGGCTTGTCCCACCGGCGCCCTGACCTACCACAAGCCCGATTTCCTGCCCGTCCGTCCCGGCGCCGCCCTGGCCGCCAAGCCCATCCTGCTGGCCAAGGAAAAAGATGCCGAACCGACCCTGAACCTCGCCGAGCGCATCGGCGTCGCCCGCCTGATCCGCCCGGAATCCTGTCTTGCCACCCAGGGCAAGGGATTCAAAGGCCAGACCCGGGGCGCCGACTTCAAGGGGAAGATGCGCTACATGGCGGTGGACCGCTGGAAGCCGATCCCGGTGGCTGAACACCCCTACGACGTCGCCGAATGCGACCTCTGCGCCCGGGAGTGCCCGGTCAAGGGCGCCATCGCCATCGAGACCGTCTTCGCCCCCGACGGCAGCAAGCGCAAGGCGCCGGTCATCAAGGAACCCTGCGTCGGTTGCGGCGTCTGCGAAATGGTCTGCCCGGTGGAACCCGGATGTCTCACCATCGAAGCCCGCGAGGTCTGGAAGACATGAAACCCCACGTACTGCTCCCCGTAGCGGGTGCCGTTTCCCCTGCAGCGACCCTGTCGCGGCGCTACCGGAGGATCTTCCCGTGAGCGATGTCCTCACCCAACGCTTCTTTGGTCAGATCAAGGTGCTCTTCGGTTGGGAACCGGAAAAGCCGACCACCATCGCTCCAGAAGCCAAGCAGATTCACGAGCTCAAGCGCCTGACCAACAAGCAGGATCTCCAGGCGGTCAAGGCCCACATGCGCGAACACGAGGTCAAATCGACCAAATGGCGCAATCGCCGCTGGGCCACCCTCATCGTGGCCAACCTGTTGTTCGTCGTCTCCTACTGGCTCGACATTCAGGTGCTGGAGGGGTCGCTTACCGCCTCGCGCTTCGTCGGCTTCCACCTCATCGACCTCAATTCGGCCCTCCAGGTGATGCTCGCCCACAAGCACATCATCACCAATCTCCTGATCGGTACGGGAACCGTGCTGGTTCTGTGGGCGCTCCTGGGCGGGCGAACCTTCTGCTCCTGGGTCTGCCCCTATCACCTGGTGGCCGAACTCGCCGAAAAAATCCACCTGAAGCTCGCCGACAAGAAGCTGGTCAGCGACCAGACCATGGACCGTCGGCTACGCAGCGTCTTCTGGGTCGTCTTTGCGCTTCTTGCTGTCGCCACCGGCTATACGGTCTTCGAGGCCATCTCCCCCACCGGCATCCTCTCCCGGGCCCTGATCTACGGTCCCGGGCTCGCCCTCCTGTGGGTACTGGCCCTGCTGGTCTTCGAGATTTTCTTCTCCCGCCGCGCCTGGTGCCGCTACGCCTGCCCCATCGGGTTGACCTACGGCGTGGTGGGAATTCTCTCGCCGGTGCGCATCAAGTACACCCTGGATGGCTGTTTCCACGAAGGCGACTGCCGCAAGGTCTGCCTCGTCCCCCACGTGCTCGATACGGTGATCAAGGGCCGCGCCGTTGCCCCCGCCGTGCCCATAGGTCCCGACTGCACCCGCTGCGGCCTGTGCGTGGACACCTGCCCGACGGGCTCCCTCAAGTTCGAGGTCAAGGGGCTTTCCAAGTTGCTCTGACGGACACCCGAGGCGCCCATACCGGCTCCCGGAAAAACCGTTTAAAATCCGCCCCCGGTGCCCCCGGGGCGATGGACCCCGTCGTCCCGAGTTAAGATTGGCTTAACCTGAATCGTGTCCAATGCCGGGACACGGCCTCATGCCCTGGCCCCCCAACTCTCAGCCGCCCACCAATGCCCTTCTCCTCGCGCTTTACCATTCTCCGCACCTTCTTCCTGCTGGCCTATCTGTCGATCGTCGGCGCCATGGGATTCTTCTGGCCCTTCGTCGAACCCGACGACGGCACCGCCTGGACCTACCTGGCTGCGAGCACCCTGGGTTACGCCGCAATCTACTTGCTGCCCGTCCTCCTGCTCACCTTGCTCCTGGAGTTCGTCCTCCCCGGCAAGGCCGAGCCACCCCCCTGGCGGAAGTGGGTCATCTACGGCGCCGCCGTCCTCGGCACGGCGACCATGCTCCTCCTTCTTTACGCCGACTACCGTCTCTACGAGCTCTACCAGTTCCACGTCAATAAGTTCGTCCTCAATCTGGTCGCCACGCCCGGCGGCATCGCCGCCCTCGGCGCCACCTCGGCCACCGAAAAGACCGTCGCCTGGCAGGTCAGCCTGTTGGTCTGCATCAGTCTCTTCCTGCTCTGGCTTGCCCATCGGTTTCACCGCCTGCACGCCGTGGTCTCCCACCGGCGCTTCCTCGCTGCCCTGACCGGTCTCGGCCTGCTCTTCCTCGGCCAGGAAATCGTCTTCGCCCACAGCAGATTCGTCGGCAACGAGAAGCTGCTCGAAGTCGCCGACGCGACCCCCTTCCGCGCCTCGCTGACCTTCAAGACGCTGCTCAAGAAGCTCGGCGTCAAGCGCACCGCCGTCACCGAACTGCGCCTGGCCGGAGGCACCGTGCGCTACCCGGCGGCGCCCATCGTCAGCAAGCCTACGCCGGCCTCGCCCAACATCATCATGCTGGTGGCCGAATCCTTCCGCTGGGATCTCTTCACCCCCGAGATCATGCCCAACCTGTGGAAGTTCTCCGAGCGCGCCACCCGCTACGAAAACCACTACAGCGGCGGGAACCGCACCCGCATGGGCCTTTTTTCGATGTTCTACGGCATCTACGCCCCCTACTGGTACAGCTTCGAGCGGCAGCGCGTCGCCCCGGTGCTGATGGACGTCCTGCGCGACCGCAAATACCAGTTCGCCATCCACACCAGCCAGAGCTTCGATTATCCGGAACTGCGCCACACCACCTTCACCAAGATTCCTGAAGAATTCCTCCAGGAAATCAAGGAAGGCGAACCCTGGAAGCGGGACATCCAGAACATCAGCGACATCATCGCCAAGGTGGACAAACGCGACCCCAAGCGGCCCTTCTACGGTTTCATGTTCTTCGAATCGACCCACGCCCCCTACAGCTTCCCCGCCGAGGACGTCATCCGCAAGGATTACGTGGGCGAGGTGGACTACGTCAAGCTCAACCTGCGGGAGAACATCGGCGGGCTCTACGCCCGCTACGTGAACGCCGCCCACCACATCGACCGCGAAGTCGCCCGCCTCCTCGCCCACCTGGAAAAGAACGGCATGCTGGACAACACCATCATCCTGTTCACCGGCGACCACGGCGAGGAATTCATGGAAAAGGGACACTGGGGCCACGGCCACGGCACCACCTTCACCGAGGAACAGATCCGCGTTCCCTTCGTCCTCTCCATCCCCGGCCAGGCACCCCAGGTGGTCAGCACCCGCACCTCCCACCTACAGATCGCCCCCACCCTGCTGCGGGAACTCGGCATCACCAACGCCCCCGTCGACTACAGTTCCGCCGACACCCTGGACCACACCCTGCCCTACTTCGTCCTCGGCGAGTACGACCTCATGGGCATCATGGACGACAAGTACAAGATCAGTTTCCCCTATACCGGCAGCTACCTTTTCCGCTACACCGTCCAGGACATCGCCGACCACCCGGTCAACATCCAGGACAAGAAGCAGGTTCTCGCCGAAAGGGACGACCTCCTCAAAGCCGTCACCGCGGAAAGCCGGCGCTTCGTGATGGAGCCCATTGCAGCGCGGTGAGGCGCGGCTGGCGCAATGCGCTCCGAAAGGAGTCTGCATTGCGCGAGCTCCGACCGCTTGGGTCGATCCGGGCACTCCCGGAGCGAGAGCACATCATCGGCAATCGTCCCGCAGCAAGCAGATCACGAAGACCACAGCAGGAATCACCAGGAAGAAGAACCCGAGGATCACCCAGATCCAGTGGGCTTCGGCAATGTCGAGCAAGGCGTTTCTCCAGGTAGGCGCCTGACGCGCCGCGATGGCGCGTCGCGTTTCCTCCTCAGCCAGCTTTCTGTAGTCCTCGACCACCCGTTCTGCGTCCGCCCGCCCGTGACGGGCAATCGGAACAGGGAGCTCGTACAGGCCCCCTTCCATCTCGAATTGCAACCACGTCTCGTGGAATCGGATTGCGGAGATCTCGTTGTAAAGGAAGGCCAGACACCACGGGCCTACGAATACCGCGTCGTCGCGGCAAACCACTTCGAGCCCGACGTCCGAGTGCCGTTCACAAACATCGAGGAGTTCAGTGGGCGTAAAAGGCGTCACTCCGTAACGACTGCGCATGTGCTGCGTGAATTCGCGCAGCCGCTCCGGGTCCACGGTCCACCTCGCCACCACCACTTCATTCGCATGGCGCCTAGTCATCCGCATTCGGCGCCGAAGCTTGCGGCGCTCCAAGGGAAACCCGCCCGCAGGGGAGACGTCCGTCGACCGATCTGAGCCGCTTCAACCTCAAGCTTAAGGGTGATTTTCATGCGATTACTGCCGGACGCGCCGGCCATTGCCACAGATGAAGGACACGCCTCCGAGAGGCGGAGCGTCCCCTCGACGGTTAGCCATCGCGCCGCAACAATTTTGCTACGCGCTGAAACAGAGAATGGAAAGCTTTTGCCCCAGCGGTGAAAAGAAGGATTGGCGAAATGGCGAAGGATGCCATCCCGACAACAATGCTCACAACCGATAGCGCTGGATAGAGCCGCGGGAAAATGGCGCTGATGAGCGCGACCGGTAGGACCAGGACCAGTGGAAAGAGCATGCAGATGCCGGCGAGAACGGCATTCGTTCCCCCACTGTGTTTCCAGAACAGAAGCAGGCTCGGCCTGACCGATGACGCCTGAGCCATGCCAAGCATTTGGAGAGGCTCGGAGCCAGCATTTCGATAGAGCAGAATACTTCCGACGGATATTAGAACGCCCATGGCCAATAGAATCATGGGAACAATGCTGGTATCACCGGCTGATGAGGAGGTTTGCGGCAAAAGCACACCCCCAAAGGTAAATACGAAAACCAATCCCCTGAGGACCACGCTGGAACCGCTTATTGCGCTGGCGATGACGGAGAAAAACCAGGCAATCAGGGAAAGCAGGATGAGAGTGACCCCCACCAAGAATAGGAGAATGCAAGAAAGTCGTTTGGTAGGGGAAGCGCTCATCGGTACGTTGAAAGGAGCCAAAGAGGTCAGAGACATTTACCTTTTTCTAATCATAGTGAGACGAAATCAGGGCGGCGGGGGTGTCAGAATTTCTGTGTGTGAGGCGGAGAGAGACTTTTCCACGGTGCCGCCGCCGGCCCCTCTCTGGCCGGGGGCGAGCGGCGCGGTGGGAAAGTCGGTAATCATTCTATCCACGGCTCGCTTCGAATTGTTCGGCGTAGAGGATCGCGAATTGGTTCATCGCCTCCTTCCAGTCCCTGGCCGCCCGCTCCCAATCGGCCGTGATGTTGCGCAGGGCCAGCCAGATCAGCTTGGTGGCCGCGTCATCGCTCGGGAAATGTCCGCGCGTCTTGATGATCTTGCGCAGCCGGGCATTGACGCTCTCGATGGCATTGGTCGTATAGATCACCTTGCGGATCGGCGGCGGGAACGCAAAGAACGGAATCACGCGATCCCAGGCCCGACGCCAGGCGGCCACGACGGTCGGGAATTTCGTGCCCCACAATCCGGCCGCAAAGCTGTCCAATTCAGCCTGTGTCGCTTCGGCGCTCGGCGCGGTGTAGATCGGCTTGATCGCCGCCGCCAGCGCCTTGCGCTCCTTCCAGTTGGCGTAGTCCAAGCTATTGCGGATCAGATGCACGATGCAGGTTTGCAGGGTGGTGGCAGGAAATACCGTTGCCAGCGCCTCGGCCATGCCTTTCAGGCCATCGGTGACGGCAATCGGGATGTCGGCGAGCCCGCGGGTCTTGGAAGACCTTCATCCAGAACTTGGCGCCTTCGGTGTTCTCGATCCACAGGCCGAGGATGTCGCGCGTCCCATCAGGCAGAATACCCAGGGCCAGATAGATGGCCTTGTTGCGCACCACCGCATCCTCGCGAATCTTGACCCGCAGGCAGTCGAAGAACACGACCGGATACATCGGCTCCAGCGGCCGCGCCTGCGAAGCGCTGACTTCCGCCATCACGGCATCCGTGACCGAGCTGATGAACTCGGGCGATACCTCGGTGCCGTATTGCTCGACCAGGAAGCCCTGGATCTCCCGCACGGTCATCCCGCGGGCGTACATGGCGACGATCTTGTCGTCAAAGCCAGTGAAGCGCCGTTCGTGCTTGGGTATCAATACCGGCTCAAAGCTGCCGGCCCGATCGCGCGGCACATCGATGCGCAACGGTCCGTCGTCGGTCAGGACGGTCTTGCCGCTGACGCCGTTGCGGTGGTTGGCGTTCCCGGCCGGCTTGTCGGTGCCGGGCGAGTAGCCCAGAGGGTGACTCAACTCGGCACCCAGGCCGCGTTCGATCAGGGCTTTCTTGAAGGCCATCGCGGCGGCATTGATCGCTTCCGCCGTCATCGGCCCGCTGACCATCTGGTCAAGCAATTCTTTCGGAATCGACGGCAATTCATCCGCCGCCTTCTTCTTGCTGCTCTTGCTCGGCATACATGCTCCTTTGCAACATGTTATGCCTCACACACAAAAATTCTGACAGGCTTCTCTGGTTCGAGCCTTGTTATTCCAAATGGTTCACGGCAGGATGCCGGGATGAACAGCATTTTTCTACAGCGTCGTTGGGCGTCTCACTCAATACAAGCAAGTAGCACTTCAACCAAAATTAACCACCAGAAAGGAAAACACATGTCCTACGTAGCCAAAGCATCCAACTTCTTCGCGGCAATCTCCATCGTTGCGCTTACCGGATGTGCAAGCATCAACAAGGCGCCCGCTTCAGCTGAGGCAGAGTCCAAGCAGTTCGTGTCCAAGCCGAATGTTTCGCAGGTCTATGTGTACCGCAATGAAACCCTGGGTGCAGCGATTTCAATGCCAGTCACAGTCAATGGTCAGCTGGCAGGAAACACCGGGCCCCATTCGTTCTTCCGCTTCGAGTTACAGCCAGGCGAGCACGTGATCACGTCGCAAGGTAATGAATCACGCCTTACTCTCACCACCGAGGCCGGTGGCCTCTACTATGTTTGGCAAGAAGTGAAGATGGGCGCTTTCTCAGCGGGGTCAAAGCTTCAACTCGTGTCTGATTCGGTGGGCAAGCAGGGCGTCTCTGAATGTTCTCAGATTCAGTCCTCGTTCTAAGGCTAGCCCAACCCATCATTCCACCGGACCTTGCGCATAAAGCCGCGCAAGGCCGGAGAATTCAAACGTTCAGGCTGTAGAAAAACCCTTTCTGGACCAAGCAACAGTCGCATGACGAAAAATTGACCTTCACAATCGCGCCCGATTGGGCGATCGCAATCACGCCAACCATTTTCCATCCCTGGAATATCGATCCCAGGAAACGCGCACTAGTTTTTCTACAGCTTCGTTAGACGGTGACGGGTGGAGTTCCCAGGATTTAGTGGTGACCTTTGCCTTGCTGCTTGAAGTTGGCCTCGAAGTCATCAGGGCTGACGCCCGATAGGTGCGAGTGTTTTCGCGTTCGATTGTAGAAGGTCTCGATGTAGTTAGAAATCTCCTCAGTTGCGAGCGCGCGGTTTTTGTAGATGTGCTTCTTGATGAGCTCCTTCTTCAAACTGCCGAAAAAAGATTCCGCCACGGCATTGTCCCAACAGTTGCCTTTGCGACTCATGCTGGGTTCAAGGTGGTTGGACTTGCAAAAGCGCCTCCAAGCATCGCTTCCGTACTGCGAGCCTTGGTCAGAATGAATCAAGGTTTCTCGTGGATGGCGACGGCGAGTGGCCATCAGCACTGCATCAAGAACGAGCTCACGTTGAATGCTGCCTCTGGTTGCCCAACCGACCACCTTGCGCGAAAACAGATCTATGACGACAGCCAGATAAAGCCACCCCTCCCAGGTGCAAATGTAAGTCATATCCGTCACCCACGCCTTGTCCGGTTGCGAAACAGTGAACTGGCGCTGGAGTAGGTTTGGTATCAAGACGGCCGGCTTTCCTGCTACCACACGTCTTATGCGAAATCCTCCGTGTGCTCTCAAGCCGTTTTCCCGCATCAGGCGTTCCACACGATGCTTGCTACAAGTCTCACCCGCTTCGCGGAGATCGAGAAATACGCGAGGCGCACCATAAATTCCGTGGCTGCGATCGAAAGAGGCGCGAATCAACCGAAGCAACCTCGCATCTTCCTGATCTCGTTCGGATATCGGCTTTTTAAGCCAAGCGTAATAGCCACTGGGCGCAACTTCGAGCACGCGGCACATGGTCTCAACGCTGTATCGCTTCTTGTTCGCCTCTATGAATTGGTAGGTAAGGCGGACATGACTGCTATTTCGTTTGGGGCACATGAAATCCCTCTCAGGAGATGTGGATAGATTATTTTTCCCTCTCCACTAAATCCTGGGAACTCCAGGGCGGTGGGGCATGGACAGTTGCTCAAAAGACTAAATGTCTCTGACCCCTTTAGGACGATCGACCCCTTTAGGACGATCTTCCATTCTGGCCCGCCCCGAATTTACGCGTGTGACATACGCATCATCATAGGGAGCGCGCGGGGACATGTCGAGTCGATGCGCGGCCTGGGGTCGGATGCTTGATTCCCTCCCGCACGGCCTGCGCCCTCCGCTTCAGCGCAATGGCGTTCCGGCCCAAGCCGCACTGCCGGAGCGCTTCCCGCCCGTTTTTTGATCGATGTTCAACGTCCTGCCGGCGCTGCCCCCTATAATCCCGGCCATGATTCGTTTCCAGAATGTCGCCAAAACCTTCCGCCGCGCCCGCGTTCTCGATGGCATCAGCCTCGACATCGGCCTGGGCGAGCGGGTTGCGCTGATCGGCTCCAACGGCGCCGGCAAGACCACTCTGATCCGTTGCCTGCTGGGGGAATACACCCACGATGGCGAGGTTTCGATCTCCGGCCTCGATCCCCGCGGCCATCGCACGGCGGTGCTGGGGACCATCGGCTTCGTGCCGCAGTTGCCGCCGCCCCTCAAGATGCCGGTGGGGCAGTTGATCGATTTTTCCGCGTCGCTGTGCGGGACCGACCCGCAGCGCATCCACGCCCTCGCGAAGCGCCTGGGGCTGGACGTGGAGGCGGTGCTGGGACGCCAGTTCGTCCGCCTGTCGGGCGGGATGAAGCAGAAACTGCTGATCGCCATCGCCCTAGGCCGGGACGCCAAGGTGCTGGTGATGGACGAACCCGCTGCCAACCTGGATCCGGAAGCGCGCAAGATCTTCTTCGAATTGCTGGCCGAACGGCAGGAAGAGGCCACCATGCTCATTTCCAGCCACCGCCTGAACGAGGTGTCGGCCCTGGTGAACCGGGTCATCGAGCTCGACATGGGCAAGGTGGTCCTCGACGACCGGGTGGCGGACGACGTTTCCCTGGCCGGGGTGCTGGCCTGCCGCATCATGGTCAAGCGGGCCGAGCCGGCCTTCGCCAAGGCGCTGGGGGCGTGGAATTTCGCCGACCGGGGCGACGGCCTGGTGTGGGAGGGCACGGTGTCCGGCCCCGACCGCCTGCGCTTCCACGGCATGGTGGCGCGCTACATCGCGCTGATCAGCGACATTTCCCTGACCGAATCCGCTTAGGGCCCGCCATGGTCGATTGCACCCGCCGCCTCCTCCTCGGCCGCGCCACCGGCCTTGCCCTGACGCCCCTGGCCGGCCTGCTGGCCGCCTGCGGCCGCTCCGACTGGCCCGAGGGCATGGTCGAGATCAAATGGGACCGGGACGTCTGCGCCCGCTGCAGCATGGTCATTTCCGACCGCCGCTTCGCCGCCCAGTTGCGGGGCGGCCCGCGCAACGAGGCCTTCAAGTTCGACGACGTCGGCTGCCTCGCCTTCTGGCTGCGGGACAAGGCGAAAGACCTGCCCTGGCTGGCCGAGGCCGCCACCCGCCTCTGGGTGGCCGATTACGCCAGCAGAGCCGAATCCCCGGCCTGGCTCGACGCCCGCAAGGCTCATTACGCCGGCGGCAAGCATTCCCCCATGGGCTACGGCTATGCCGCCTATTCTCTGCCCCAGCCGGGCAGTCTCGATTTCGACGGCCTGCGCGAACACGTCGTCCTGAAGGGCAAATGACATGAAGCAACTCTGGCTGACGGCCAAGCTGGACATGGTGGAATCCCTGCGCGCCCGCTGGTTCCAGATCTACACCCTGGTCTTCGGCGGCATCGTCGCCCTGCTCTTCGTCTTCGGCCTGACCGAATCGCGGGTGCTGGGCTTCATCGGGCTCTCCCGCCTGCTGGTGACCTACATCCAGCTCACCATGGCCATCCTGCCCATCTTCGTCCTCATCACCACCGTCCGGTCGGTGGCCGGCGACCGGGAGGCGGGGGTATTCGAATACCTCCTGTCGCTGCCGGTGTCCCTGGGGGCCTGGTTCTGGGGCAAGATCCTCGGCCGCTACGTGGTGGTCTTCGCGCCGGTCTTCCTCGCCATGCTGGCGGCGGTCACCTGGGCGACCTTTCGCGAGATCGAGGTGCCCTGGAGCATGTTTGGCTATTACACCGCCCTGCTCGCCGCCATGGCCGCCTGCTTCCTGGGCATCGGCATGCTGCTCTCGTCGCTGGCGCGCAGTACCGACATGGCGCAGGGCGCCGCCTTCCTGGTCTGGCTGGTCTTCCTGCTCTTTCTCGACCTCATCCTTCTGGGCGTGATGATCCAGGGCAAGGTCGCCCCGGAAGTGGCCATCCTGCTGGCCCTCGCCAATCCGCTGCAGGTCTTCCGCACCGCGGCGCTGGCCCTCTTCGACCCGCAACTGATCGTCCTCGGGCCCTCGGCCTACGTCATCCTCGATCACTTCGGGGTGGCCGGCTACAAGCTCTTCGCCCTCGCCTACCCCACCCTTCTGGGACTGGCCTGCGCCGCCCTGGGGTATTTCATCTTCCGCCGCGGCGACCTGCCTTGATCCGCTCGCTGCTCTTCGCCTGCCTGCTGGCCCTGGGTGCCGCCGCCTGGGCCGACGACGAACTGCCGTCCTCGGCGCCGCTCTTCGCCGCCAGCCTCTGGGATACGGAAGACAGGCCGGCGGCCCTGGAGCGCTACCGGGGCCAGCCCCTGGTAGTCAATTTCTGGGCCCGCTGGTGCGGTCCCTGCCGCCAGGAAATCCCGGAACTGATCCAGTTGCGCAAGGCCGCCCGCGGCAAGATCGAAGTCATCGGCATCGGCCTGGAGGACAAACCCGACGCGGTGAAGGAATTCGCCAAGGCCTACGACATGGACTACCCCCTGCTGCTGGCCAAGGACAAGGGGATCGACCTCATGCGGGCTCTGGGCAACACCCTGGCCGGCCTGCCCTTCACCCTCGTCATCGACCGTGAGGGGCGCGTCATTTCCAAGAAACTGGGCGTGCTGAAAAAGGCCGACCTCGATGCCGCCGCCACGGCCTTGCTGAAGAAGTAGTCCGCTGCCGCCTCGGCACAGCCTGCGCGCTGCATTGGCAAGACCGGTCGTCAGCCCTTCGACAGGCGGGTCGCGCTAGACTACCGGTTTGTGGTCGCGCGCGGCCGGAGACCCTTGGAGAATTCCCGTGACAACCCCAACCCGTAAGGGCGAAAAAGCTGTCGGCACGCTCGCGCGCATCCTTGCGACCTGCGTTGCCTGCGCCGCACTCGGACTCTTCGCGACCGGCATCGAGCGCATCGTCTGGATGTTCGGCAATGGCGGGCTCGTCGCCGAAATTCCCCGGAAGCTCTACGGCAATCTCGGCGACATCGAATGTCAGCGGCCTTCGGTCGAGGTCAAGCGGGATGCCGACGGCGTGATGCGCTATCGCTGCGGCGACTACTGGCTGTTCTCGCGCCAGGCCCGTTCGGACCAATTGACGCAGGCCTGGCCGCAGATCCACGCCGCCCTCGCCTCCCGGGTCACCCGTTAGGATCGACCATCTCGCCCACCCGATGCAGCGCCGAGAGAACGACTCGGGTGGCGAGAATATAGACCCCGTACTTGACCAGCTTGCCTGAAAACAGGGCAAGTCCGATGGCGACGGGGTGCAGATTCCCCAGGGCGGACACGATCAGCGCCGGCATCTGAGGCACCGGCAGAGCGCCGATAGCGGCCAGCGCGGCGGCACCGTGGCGGCCGATCCAGTAGGCCGACTGCTCCCAGAACTCGTGCTCCCGAATGCCGGGAAACCACTCGTCGACCAGGTTGAAGCCGACCGTCTGCAGCACCAGCGCGCATGCCATCCCTCCCGCGGCCGCCCCGGCGCAGGCCGCGAGATAGCTCGACCGCCAGCGATCGGGAGCGAACACGGTGGCGGCGATGATCACCGGACCATAGGGATAGAGGCCCGTCCCCGCCGAAACCAGCGCGAGCAGGGCCACGGTGAGCGGGTACAGGGGGGAGTGGCGGACTCGATAGAGCAGCCGCCCGATGCGCGACGCTTCGCCGCCGTCGCGACTGTAGCGATGGAAGTGGACCACCGCGGCGGCGATGCCGGTGACTTCGGCGACGCGATGGACCCAGCGGGCGACGGGGCCGTTCACCGGCTCTTGTCCCAGGCGGCGAAGGCCGTCAATCCGTGTCCGGCAGGCCCGCTGCCAGCCCGGCCGCCCCGGCGGCCACGGTTTCGGCCCAGGCCGACGCCTGAGGCAGCACGTGCTCGGCATAGAATCGGGCGCTGGCGATCTTGGCGGCCAGCCAGGGACCGTCCCCTGCTCCCGCGGCGCGGCGGTCGACGGCGGCCAGAGCGGCGCGGCCGAGTTGCCAGCCGCCGGCGACGATGACGGCGAGGTTGAGATAGGGCACGGCGCCAGCCAGCACCCCGGCGGGGTCGCTACCGGCGCGGGCGAGCAGTCCCTCGCCGGCCGCCGTCCAGGCATCCCCCGCGACTGCGAGGCGGGCGCCGATGGCCGCCAGTTCGGGGTCGCCGACGGCGGCAAGCTCCCTGGCGGCGGCGGCGACCCGGGCACTCAGTTCCCGGGCGGTGGCGCCGGAGTCGCGGAAAAGCTTGCGGAACACGAGGTCGTTGGCCTGAATTCCGGTGGTGCCTTCGTAGATCGTGGTGATGCGGGCGTCCCGCAGCAATTGGGCAACGCCGGTCTCTTCGATGTAACCCATTCCGCCGTGCACCTGGATGGCCAGGGAAGCCACGTCCACGGCCATTTCGGTGCTGCCGGCCTTGACCAGGGGAATGAGGAATTCGGCCAGGGCCAGGGCGGCCCGCCGTTCGCCGGGGTCGGGATGGCCGCGGGAGCGGTCCATGAGGCCGTAGGCCAGGTAGGTCAGGGCGCGGCAGGCCTCGACCCGGGACTTCATGAGCATCAGCATGCGCCGCACGTCGGGATGGCGGTCCAGGCTGACCAGGGCTTCGCCGGTCAGGGCGTCCCGCCCCTGGCGGCGCTCCCGGGCATAGGCGCGGGCCGCCTGGTAGGCCCGCTCGCCGAGGGCGACGCCCTGGAGGCCAACCCCCAGGCGGGCCTCGTTCATCATCACGAACATGTACTCCAGGCCGCGATGGGGCTCGCCGAGCAGATGGCCCACCGCCCCGCCGGCGTCGCCATAGGCCATGACGCAGGTGGGGCTCCCGTGGATGCCCAGCTTGTGTTCCAGAGAGACGCAGCGCACGTCGTTCGGCTGCCCGTCGGGCAGCACCTTGGGCACCAGGAAGAGGGAAATCCCCTTCACCCCGGGCGGCGCGTCCGGCAGGCGGGCCAGCACCAGGTGCACGATGTTGGCGGTCAGGTCGTGGTCGCCGTAGGTGATGAAAATCTTCTGGCCGAAGACGCGATAGCTGCCGTCGCCCGCCGGTTCCGCGCGGCTGCGGATCAACCCCAGGTCGGAACCGGCCTGGGGTTCGGTGAGATTCATGGTTCCGGTCCATTCGCCGCTGACCATCTTCTCCAGGTAGGCGGCCTTGAGGGCGTCGTCGGCGCACAGCAGCAGGGCATCCACCGCGCCTGTGGTGAGGAGCGGCGCCAGGGAAAACGACAGGTTGGCGGAGCAGACCATTTCCTTCACCGCCACGGCGAGGCTGCCGGGCAGGCCCTGGCCGCCGAATTCGCCGGGCGACGCGATGCCGTGCCAGCCGGCGGCGCAGAACGCCGCGTAGGCCTCGCGCCAGCCGGGGGCGGTCGTCACGGCGCCGGCAGAAAGGCGCGCCCCTTCGCGATCCCCTACCCGGTTGAGAGGGGCGAGCACGTCCTCGGCGAAGCGGGCGGCCTCTTCGAGGATGGCATCGGCCAGATCCGGGGTGGCTTCGGCGTAGGCGGGAACTTCCGTGGCCAGTTCGCGGAAGCCGGCCAGTTCGTCCATGACGAAGCGCATTTCAACGAGGGGGGCGCGGTAGGCGGTCATGAGGCCACTCCGGAAAAGGACGCGGCGCGGGAACCGACCAGGGCTTCCCGCGCCGCCAGGAATTCGGTCCGCAATCGCCCGACCAGGTCGGCGGTGGCGGGCAGGTCGTCGATGGCGCCCACCCCCTGGCCGGCGCTCCAGATGTCCCGCCAGACCTTGGCGCCCGAGGCTGCCGCGGCGCCAATGTCGAGGGCGTCCTTGCCCCGCTCGGGCAGGTGTTCCGGGTCGTAGCCGGCGGCGATGATGCTGGCTTTGAGATAGTTGCCCGGCACGCCGGAAAAATAGGGGGTATAGACGATGTCGGCAGCGGTCGAATCGACCAGGCACCGTTTGTAGGCTGCGACCGCGGCAGCCTCCCGGGTGGCGATGAAGCGGGTGCCGATGTAGGCGAAATCGGCGCCCAGGGCCAGGGCTGCCAGGATGCCGCGGCCGCTGGCGATGGCCCCGGAAAGGGCGATCGGCCCGGAGTAGAACTTCCGCACCTCGGCCATCAGGGCGAAGGGGCTCAGGGTGCCGCCATGCCCGCCCGCGCCCGCGCAGACCAGGATGAGGCCGTCGACCCCGGCTTCCAGGGCCTTTTCCGCGTGCCGCACGCTGATCACGTCGTGGAACACGAGGCCCCCGTAGCCATGGACCGCCGGCACCACTTCCCCTGGCGCCCGCAGGCTGGTGATGATGAGGGGAACGCGACGGCGCAGGCAGACTTCCAGGTCATGCTCGAGGCGGGGGTTGCTGGCATGGACGATCTGATTGACCGCATAGGGCGCCGCCTCGGGGCAGTCGGCCAGCGCCCCGTCGATGCGGTCCAGCCAGCGCTCCAGTTCCCCCGCGGGGCGGGCGTTGAGGGCGGGAAAGGCGCCGATCACCCCCGCCTTGCACTGGGCGATGACCAGTTCCGGCGTGGAGACGATGAACAGGGGCGCGCCGATCACCGGCAAGGCCAGTCCCCGGCGCAGGGTCTCCGGGATGGCCATTGCCCCTCAGCCCCCTTCCTTGAGCGCCCGGCGCAGGATCTTGCCGACATTGGTGCGCGGCAGGTCCTCGCGGAATTCCACCTGGCGCGGCACCTTGTAGCCGGTCAGTTCGCGCCGGCAGTGTTCGATGAGCGCCTCGGCGGTCAGGTTCGTATCCTTGCGCACCACGAAAACCTTGACCGCCTCGCCGGACCGGTCGTCGGGGACGCCAATGGCCGCCACGTCGCGCACCCCCGGGTGCATCGCGACAGCTTCCTCCACCTCGTTGGGATAGACGTTGAATCCGGACACCAGGATCATGTCCTTCTTGCGATCCACCAGATAGACGAAGCCCCCCGCGTCCACATAGCCCATGTCGCCGGTACGCAGAAAGCCGTCGGGATACATCACCAGAGCGGTTTCCTCCGGCCGCTGCCAGTAGCCCTTCATCACCTGGGGCCCGCGGATGCAGATTTCGCCCACCTGGCCCCGCTCGACCTCGCCGCCGTCGTCGTTGCGGATCGACACTTCGGTGGACGAGATGGGCAGCCCGATGGAGCCGTTGAAGGCTTTGAGGTCCAGGGGATTGATGGTGGCCGCCGGCGAAGTTTCGGTCAGGCCATAGGCCTGGAGCAGCGGACCGCCGGTGATCGCCTGCCAGCGGTCGGCCACCGCGGACTGGACCGCCATGCCGCCGCCCAGGGTGATGCGCATGGGGGAGAAGTCGAGCTTGGCGAAATTGGGGTCGTTGAGCAGCGCGTTGAACAGGGTATTGACCCCGGTGGCCACCGACACCGGATAGCGGCCCCATTCCTTGACGAAACCCGGAATGTCCCGGGGATTGGCGATGAGCAGGTTGCGCGCCCCGGCCATGATGAAGGTCAGGCAGTTCGCCGTCAGGGCGAAGATGTGATACAGCGGCAGGGCGGTGACGATGAATTCCTGGCCGTCCCGGATCACCGGTCGAATCCAGGCATGGGCCTGCATCACGTTGGCGGCGATATTGCCGTGGGACAGCATGGCCCCCTTGGCCACCCCGGTGGTGCCGCCGGTGTATTGCAGGAAGGCCAGGTCGTCGTGGCCGAGGACCACCGGTTTGGGCGGCTTCCGGCGTCCCTCGGCAAGGGCGGCGGCGAAGTCGATGGACCCGGCGAGCGACCAGGGCGGCACCAGCTTCTTGGCATGGCGCACTACCCAGTTGACCAGCATCCCCTTCGGAAATCCGAGCATTTCCCCCATGGACGTCACGACCACGTGACGGATGGCCGTGTGGCCGACGACCTGCTCCAGGGTATGGGCGAAGTTTTCGACGATGACGATGGCCGTGGCGCCCGAATCCTTCAACTGGTGCTCCAGCTCCCGCGGGGTGTAGAGGGGGTTGCAGTTGACCACCACACAGCCCGCCCGCAGGGCGCCGAACAGGGCCACCGGATACTGGAGCAGATTGGGCATCATCAGGGCCACCCGATCCCCCTTGCCCAAGCCTCTGGACTGCAGCCAGCCGGCGAACTCCCGCGAGCGGGCATCCAGGTCCGCGTAGCTCAGCTCCCGCCCCATGCTGATGAACGCCGTCTGACCGGAATAACGACGGCAGGCCTCATCCACCAGGGCAACCAGGGACGGACAGTGGTCGATGGCGATGTCTGCGGGCACCCCCGCCGGGTAGCTGTTGAGCCAGATCTTGTCCATGCTCCCCTCCTTGTTCTTTTTGATCAGATGGGACGTTAACCCCATCCCCCGCGCCGGGCAAGTCGGGAGAGCGGCGCTACAGGCGCTCGAAAACCCCCGCCGCCCCCATGCCGGTGCCGACGCACATGGTGACCATTCCGTAACGCCCGCCGGTTCGCTTCAGTCCGTGAACCACCGTCGCGGTGCGGATGGCACCGGTGGCGCCCAGGGGATGGCCGAGGGCGATGGCGCCGCCCAGGGGATTGACCCGGGCCGGGTCCAGCCCCAGATCCCCGATCACGGCCAGGGACTGGGCCGCAAAGGCTTCGTTGAGCTCGAGCCAGTCCACCTCGGCGAGACCGATGCCGGCCCGCTCCAGGGCGAGGGGAATCGCCGCCACGGGGCCGATGCCCATGATTTCCGGCGCCACCCCGGCGACGGCAAAGCTGACAAAGCGGGCCAGGGGGGTCAGACCGTGGTCCTTGAGCACCCGGCCGGACACCAGGAGAACGGCCGCGGCGCCGTCGGACATCTGGGAGGAATTGCCGGCGGTGACCGATCCCCGGGCATGGAACACCGGCTTCAGCCGGGCCAGGGATTCCCGGCTGGAATCGGCCCGCGGCCCCTCGTCGACGTCGACCGCGGTCGCGCTCACCCGCACTTCTCCCCGGGCGAGGTCGGGCTGCCGACGAACCACCGCGGCGGGAGTGATCTCGGCCCGGAAATGGCCGGCGGCGATGGCCGCCGTCGCCCGCCGGTGGGATTCGACGGCGAAGGCATCCTGAGCCTCGCGGCCGATCTGCCAGCGCTCGGCCACCTTCTCGGCCGTCAGCCCCATGCCGTAAGCGATGGCGAGATTCTCTTCGCGCTCGAAGACTGCCGGGTTGATGGCCGTCTTGTTGCCGGTCATCTGGGGCATCACGCTCATGGATTCGGTCCCCGCCGCGATCACCGCATCCGCCTCCCCCAGGCGGATGCGCGCCGCCGCGTCGGCCACCGCCTGGAGGCCGGAAGCGCAGAAGCGGTTGAGGGTCATCCCCGGCACCGTATCCGGCAAGCCGGCGAGAAGCAGGCCGATGCGGGCGACGTTCATCCCCTGCTCCGCTTCGGGCATGGCGCAGCCGCAGATGACGTCGCCGATGCGCCCGGGATCGAGGGCGGGGACTTGCGCCACCACCGCCCGCAAGGCCTGGGCCAGCAGGTCGTCGGGCCGCGTCGCGGCGTAGATCCCGTTCTTGCGGCCCACCGGCAGGCGCGTCGCCGCGACGATGTAGGCATCCTGGAGCGTTCGATTCATGGCTTTTCCTTTCTTGGCGGGAGGGCGGGGAAAGAGGCCGCCCCCCTCCAGGCTTCCTGCTAGTTTCTCAACGGCTTGCCGGTGTCGACCATATGGCGGATACGGGCCTGGGTCTCGGGCGTCTTGAGCAGTTCGACGAAGAGGCGGCGTTCGGTGGTGAGGAGCCATTCCTCGTCCACCCGGCTGCCGGCATCCACCTCGCCGCCACAGAGGGCGACGGCGGCACAGCGGGCGACGCGATAGTCGTGGGCCGAGATCATGCCCCCCGCCTTCATGTTCAAGAGCACCATCTCCAGGGTCGCGATCCCGGTACGCCCGGCCACCGGCACGTCGCGGGCTGGCGGCGGCGGAACGTAGCCGGATTCGGCCAGGGCGCGCGCCTCGGCGAGGGCGACGTGGAGGAGTTCCCGGGGATGGAAGACGACGGTGTCGGTCTCGCGCACAAAGCCGAGATCCATGGCTTCCTGGGCGCTGCCGGCGACCTTGGCCATGGCGATGGGCGTGAAGACATTCTGGAGGAAGGGAAAGACCTCGTTGGGAGTCGGCGAGCGGCGCGCCCACTCGGCGGCGCGCAGGGCGAATTCCTTGCAGCCGCCTCCGGCGGGGATGCCGCCGATTCCCGCCTCGACCAGCCCGATGTAGCTCTCCAGAGCCAGCACCCGTTTGGCGGCGTGCATGAGGAATTCGCAGCCGCCTCCCAGCGCCATGCCCTGCACCGCGGCGACCACCGGCACCCGGGAGTACTTGAGCGCCTGGGAGGTGCGCTGGAATTTTTCCACCGTCGCCTCCAGGAGGTCGAACTGACCACCAGCCAGGGCTTCGACCACCTGCTTGAGGTTGGCGCCGACGGCGAAGGGGGGGTCGTGCCAGATCACCGCCCCGTCGAGATCGCGCTCGGCCTGGGCGATGGCGGCGTGCAGCCCTTCGAGGACCTCGATGCCCAGGGTGTGCATGCGGGACTTGATCGACAGGATTCCAATCCCGGGGTCCGCCTCCGGCAGGCGCCAGAGACGCACGCCGGCATTCTCGTACAGGGTTTCCCCGCTCTCCGCGGGGCCCGGCAGGCCTTCCCCGAGCAAGGCTTCGGGGAAGCGCTGACGGCGATAGACCGGCAGACTGGAGCGGGGAACCTCGACTCCCCGTCGCGGCGACCACGATCCCCCGGCCCCGTGCACCCCGGCGCGCCCATCGAAGACCCAGGCCGGCAGCGGGGTACTCCCCAGGGCAAGGCCGGCGGCGATGTCGTCGGCGATCGCCTGGGCAATCGCCGACCAGCCGGCGGATTGCCAGATTTCGAAGGGCCCCTGGCTCCAACCGAAGCCCCAGCGGATGGCGAAATCCACGTCCCGGGCATTGTCGGCGATGGCTTCCAACTGGACGGCGGCGTAATGGAAGACGTCGCGGAAGATGGCCCACAGGAAACGGGCCTGGGGATGGTCGCTGGCCCGCAGCGCGGCAAAACGCTGCGCCGGGTCGGGAGACTTGAGCATTTCCGCCACCGATTCGGCGACCTCCCCCGCCGAGGGCCGGAAGTCGGCAGCCGCCGGGTCGAGCACGAGAATCGCCTTACCCTCCTTGCGATAGATGCCGGTCCCGGACTTCTGCCCCAGGGCGCCCCGGGAAACGAGGCCGGTCAGCCAGTCGGGAACCCGGAAATGCTGGCGCCAGGGGTCGTCTGGCAAGGTGTCCGCCATGGTGCGGATGGCATGGACGACCACGTCCAGTCCCACCACGTCGGCGGTGCGGTAGGTGGCGCTCTTGGGGCGGCCGATCAGGGGGCCGGTCAGGGCGTCGACTTCGTCGAAACCGAGGCCGCAGGCGACGGTATGGTGCATGACCGCCAGCATGGAAAAGACGCCGATGCGGTTGGCGACGAAATTCGGGGTGTCGAGGGCGCGCACGACGCCCTTGCCCAGGCAGCTCACCAGCCAGGTTTCCAAGGCATCGAGGATCGCCCCGTCGGTATCCGGGGTGGGGACGATTTCCACCAGGGTCATGTAACGGGGCGGGTTGAAGAAGTGGATGCCGCAGAAGCGGGCGCGGGCCGCTGCCGGCAGCGCCTGGGCCAGGGCGGCGATCGACAGCCCGGAGGTGTTGGAAGCCACCACCGCCGCCGGCCCGAGATGGGGCGCGATGCGGGCGTATAGATCGCGCTTCCAGTCCAGTCGCTCGGCGATGGCCTCGATGATCAGGTCGCACCCGGCCAGGGCCGGCAGGTCTTCGTCGTAATTGGCCGGCGCGATGAGGGCCAGCCGTTCCCGCGAGGCCAGCGGCGCCGGCTGCAGTTTCTTCAGGCCGTCCAGGGCCTTGCGGGCGATGGCGTTCTTGTCGGCCGGCCCGGGCAGGTCGAAGAGCAGCACCGGCACGCCGGCATTGGCCAGATGGGCGGCGATCTGGGCGCCCATGACGCCGGCGCCGAGGACGGCAGCTTGTCTTACGGTAAGGGGTTTCACGGCGTACTCCTTGACGTGCCCGAGGGGCGGGTGAAATTGAGCGGCCCCCCGGTGTGGGGCGCGAATCCGGTTCCGAAAATCACGCCGGCATCGGCCAGGTCGTCATCGGCGACCACGCCGGCCGCGACCAGTTCCCGGGTCCGCGCGACGAGGGGCGCGATGAGGCGGTCGGCGAGCCCGGCCGGGGCCGGCGCGCCCTGGCCCCGTACCGGGCCTGCTTCGGTCCACCGGTAGAAGCCCTGTCCCGTCTTGCGTCCCAACTGCCCGGCGGCCACCCGTTCGGCGAGGCAGCGGGGCGGATCGCCGCCCACCAATTGACGGCCGGCGGCAAGGGCGACGTCGAGGCCGACGGTATCGGCGAGTTCGATGGGGCCCATGGGCATACCGAAAGCGACCAGGGCGGCATCGACGGACTCCGGGGCGAGGCCTTCGTCCACGCAGGCCATCGCCTCGCGGAGGTAGGGCGCGAGCACGGCATTGACCAGAAAGCCCGGCGTGCTCGTCACCGGGAGCGGCAGCTTGTCGATGCGGCGGACGAAAGCCGCCGCCCGCTGCACGATGGCCGGGTCGCTCTGCGTCCCTGCCACCACTTCCACCAGGGGCATGAGGGCCACCGGATTGAAGAAATGGATGCCTACCAGGCGTTCCGGCCGCGCCAGGGCACCCGCCAGATCCTCCAGCCGCAGGCTGGAGGTATTGCTGGCCAGGATGGCGTCCGGCTTCATGCGGGGCTCCAGGGCCCGGAACAGGGCCGCCTTGGCCGCCGCATCCTCGAAGATGGCCTCGATCACCACATCGGCGTGGGCGACCCCGGCGCCCGCCGGATCGGGGATCAGCCGGTCCCAGACTTCCCGCACCCGCAGGGGATCGCGCAGGCGGCGATCGAAGAGGGTTCTGGCGCGGGCGAGGGCCGGGGCGATGCGGGCGATGTCCTGGTCCTGCAAGCTGACGATGAAACCGCGCAGGGCGCACCAGGCGGCGACGTCGCCCCCCATGACCCCGGCGCCGACCACGTGGACGCGCCCGCCCGGGAAGTGGGCGGCCTTGGCCAGCCCCTTGAGCCGCTCCTGCAGGAAAAAGACGCGGACCAGATTGCGGGCGGTGGGCGAAGCGACGATGCGGTCGAGGATTTGCGGTGCCGCCAGCGCATTGCCGCCGTGCTGGGCCCACAGGTCGATGATGGCGTAGGGGGCGGGATAGTGCTCCGGATCGGCCTTGCGGGCGACCTGCTTGCGCGCGCTGGCCGCCGCCACCGCCTTGAACGGGCCCTGGAGCAGCCTTTGCAGGAGCGGCAAGGGCCGCCGCGGCCGGCCGGAGAGCAGCAACTGCCGGGCCGCCGGCTCCATCATCCGCGGGGGAACGCAGTCGTCGGCGAGGCCCATCCGCTTCGCCCGCCGGGCATCGACGGTCTTGCCGGTGAGCATCAGATCCAGTCCGGCGGCGGGGCCGACCCGCCGCGGCAGGCGCAGCATGCCACCCCAGCCGGGGAAGATGCCGAGCATCACCTCCGGCAGCCCCAGCCGGGTTCCCGGATCGTCCACGGCGAGGAGATAGCGGCAGGCCAGCGCCATTTCCAGGCCGCCGCCCAGGCAGTGGCCGCGCACCAGGGCCAGCGTCGGGTAGGGCACCGCCGCCAGCCGGTTGAAGAGCGTCCAGCCCCGTTCGATCAGCGCCCGGCCGGTTTGCGGAGAATCGATCCGGGCGAATTCCTGGATGTCGGCGCCGGCGACGAAGCCGGCTTCCTTGCCGGAGCGGAGGATGAGCCCCGGGGGCGGCTGCCGCTCGAAGGCATCGAGTATGCGGCCCAATTCGTCCATCACCTCCCGGGACAGGGCATTGGCGGCCTCGCCGGCCCGGTCCAGGGTTGCGGTGGCGATCCCCTCCCCGTCGATGCCGACGCGCCAGTGCCGCAGATCGGGACACCGGGAATCGGTCACGGCGTCGCCTCCACCAGCATCGCCCCGCCCAATCCGCCGCCGATGCACAGGCTGGCGATGCCCCGGCCGCCGCCCCGGCGGCGCAGGACATGGAGCAGGTGAAGGACGATGCGGGCTCCGGAAGCCCCCACCGGGTGGCCGAGGGCGATGGCCCCGCCGTCCACGTTGAGCCGCTCCGGGTCGAGAGCACCCAGAGCTTCCGGCAGGCCCAGTTCCTGGCGACAGGCCTCGTCCGATTCCCAGGCGGCGAGGCAGCCCAACACCTGGGCGGCGAAGGCCTCGTTCAGTTCCCAGGCCGCCACGTCCCGCAGGGCAAGGCCATTGCGCGCGAGGAGCGGGGTCGAGGCATGCACCGGCCCCAGGCCCATCTGGGCCGGGTCGAGGCCCGCCCAGTGGCTATCGACGATGCGGCCAAGGGTCTTCAAATTCCACCGGCGCACGGCGGCGTCGGAGGCGAGCAGCAGCCAGGCGGCGCCGTCGGTGATCTGGGAACTGTTGGCGGCGGTGACCGCCCCGTAGGGCTTGTCAAAAAAGGGCTTGAGCTTGGCCATGCCCTCCAGGCTCGCGTCGGCCCGCACGCCGTCGTCCTCGGGATAGACCGCTCCCGAACCATCCACCACCGGCACGATTTCCGCGAAATGCCCCGCCGCCCGCGCGGCCAGGGCGCGCTGGTGGCTCTGCACGGCGTATTCGTCCATCTGCCGGCGGCTGACGCCGAAGCGCCAGGCAAGGTTTTCCGCGGTCTGGCCCATGAGCAGTCCGACCACCGGGTCGGTAAGTCCCTTCATCAGGCCGATGACCGGCGACAGTAGCGCGGCGGGACGCAGCCGGAGGAAGTGGCGCAGTTTGGCGGCCGGGGTCTTGAGGGCCATCATGCCGGCAAACCAGCGCACCATCGCGTCCGAGTAAAGTAGCGGCGCCCGCGAAAGGGCATCCACACCCCCGGCCAGCACCAGCTGCGAACGGCCGCAGAGGATGTTGGCGATGGCCGAATCGATGGCCTGCATGCCCGAAGCGCAATTGCGCATCACCGTCCAGCCCGGCACCTTGGCGCCACAACCCAGGCGCAGGGCGACCATGCGCCCGATGTTGGTCTCGTCGGGCGAAGGCGCGGCACAGCCGAGGATCACCTCGTCCAGGTCGGTGGGCAGGAAGGGCTGGCGCAGGAGCAAGGCGCGCCCCGCCTGGGTGGCGAGGTCCGAGGCGGCGAACGGACCCGGTCCGCTGCGCGCCTTGAGGAAGGGGCTGCGGGCGCCGTCGACGACGTGGATGGTCCGGTCAAACATCGCTCAAGCGGCCTGGCGCGAACCGACACCGCGGGCCGCCGCAGCGGCGCCGAAATCAAAGGGAAAGTCGTCCACCCGCACGACCCGGTCGCGCAGGGCGTTGCGGCGCTTCATCACCTCGAATTCCGCTGCTGAAATGACTCCGGCGTCGAAGGCGACGACGGCGATGTCGCGGACGTTGGCCGCCGGATTCCCCGCGAAGCGCCCCTGGCGCTCGGCCTCACGGATCTTCCCTTCGATCGGTTCCGCCTCCAGGGTGGCGGCCAGGGCGGCTTCGATGGCGCCCACCGGATCATCCGTCGACGTCGGGATATGGGTCTCGGCGGTCAGCCGGTCGCGGGTCGCCGACGGCGCGATGAGGACGCGGGCCACCCGATGTCCGAGGTTGTCCGAGGGGACCACGTAGGGATGGCCCCAGGGGAAGATGCTGCGGTGGAGGAAGCGGCCGATGAAACGATTGGGGAAATTGGCGATGACGCCGTCGAAGGCCTGCTGCGCCCGGTACATCGTGTCCCACAGGGCCCAATGGAGGAGAGGCGCGTCGGCGGCCGGGCGGCCGTCGTCCTCGTAACGCTTGAGGGCGGCGGACATGAGGTACATCTCGGAGAGGATGTCCCCCAGCCGCGAGGACAGCTTCTCCCGCCTCTTGACGCTGCCGCCGAGGACCAGGAGGGAGATGTCGGACAGGAAGGAGAAGGCCGACGAGAAGCGGGTCAGTTGCTGGTAGTAGCGGCGGGTTTCCGGGGCGACGTCGGCGTCGACGGGGACGAAGTGGGACCCGGTGAGTCCCAGCCAGAAGGCCCGGAAGCCATGGCGCACGGTGTAGGCGGCGTGCTTCCAGAGGGCGTCGTCGAAATCCCTGAGACCCTGCTCGGAATCGGGGTTCTGGGCGGCCTGCATTTCGGCCAGGAGATAGGGATGGCAGCGCAGCGCGCCCTGGCCGAAGATGATCAGGCTGCGGGTGAGGATGTTGGCCCCCTCGACGGTGATGCTGATGGGCATCTGCTGGTAGGCGCGGCCGAGGAAATTGGAGGGCCCCAGACAGATGCCCTTGCCGCCGATGACGTCCATGCCGTCGTTGACCACCTGCCTTCCCCGCTCGGTGACGTGGTATTTGGCGATGGCGGAAACCACCGAGGGCTTTTCTCCCAGGTCGATGGCGCCGGCGGTCATTTTGCGGGTGGCGTCCATGAGGTAGGTGTAGGCGCCCATGCGGGTGAGCGCCTCCTCGACCCCCTCGAAGCGGCCGACGGCGGTCTTGAACTGGCTGCGCACCCGGGCGTAGCCGCCCACCGCCCGCACCGTCATCTGGGCCATGCCCGTATTGGACGAGGGCAGCGAGATCGAACGGCCGGCCGCCAGACACTCCATGAGCATGCGCCAGCCCTGCCCCGCCCGCGCCGGGCCGCCGATGATGAAATCCAGGGGCATGAAGACTTCCTTGCCCCGGGTGGGGCCGTTCATGAACATGGCGTTGAGGGGGAAGTGACGGCGGCCGATTTCGACGCCGGGGTGGTCGCGGGGAACCAGGGCGCAGGTGATGCCCACATCCTGCTTTTCGCCCAGCAGGCCGTCCGGATCGAACAGTCGGAAGGCCAGACCGAGCAGGGTGCACACCGGCGCCAGGGTGATGTAGCGCTTGTCCCAGGTCACCCGCATGCCGAGGACTTCCTTGCCTTGCCAGATCCCGCGGCAGACGATGCCGAAATCGGGAATGGCGGCGGCATCCGAGCCCGCCCAGGGACTGGTGAGAGCGAAGGCGGGGACGTCTACGCCCTTGGCCAGCCGCGGCAGGTAGTGGTTCTTCTGTTCCTCGGTCCCATAGTGGAGCAGCAACTCGGCCGGCCCGAGGGAATTGGGCACCATCACCGACACGGCGAGGGCGGACGAGCGGGTCGACAGCCGGGTCACCACCTGGGAGTGGGCGTAGGCGGAAAACTCCAGGCCGCCATAGCGGCGCGGAATGATCATGCCGAGGAAACCCTTTTCCTTGATGTAGCGCCAGGCCTCCGGCGAGAGGTCGTGATCCTCGTGGCTGACGCTCCAGTCGTTCACCAGGCGGCAGGCCTCATTGACCTCCTGGTCGAGGAAAGCCTGCTCGGTCGCCGTGAGCACCGGCCGCGGGTAGGCGAGCAGCTTTTTCCAGTCCGGATCGCCGCGGAACAACTCGCCTTCCCACCAGACGGTACCGGCTTCGAGCGCATCCCGTTCGGTCTCCGACATCTGGGGCAGCACCTTGCGGTAGGTGGCGAACACGCCCCGGGTGACCAGTGTGCGGCGCAGCGGCGGCAGGCTCAGGATGACGACGACCGCCGCGGCAAGAACGGCAAGGATCAGAACGACGAGGGTGACGAGGGAAGCCATGGGAAACCTCCGCGCTCAGCGCGCAAGTGGCCTGGAGCCGCGCAGACCCGCCCTCCGCAGCGCGGAAGAGGGATCGTGCAAGGGAATCGGGGACGGGGAAGCGGGCATGATCCGGATCGGCGCAAATCCGCCCCTCAAGGCAAACCCGGCCCGGTCCCGGCCGGCAGGGGCGCCCGCAGCCCCCCGAGAAGAAAGGTCATCAGCCGCGGAAGCAGACGTTCGGGCCCGCCGTCGGCTTCCGCGGCATCGAGGTGCCAGTCGGTCACCAGGCGCAGGGTGTCGGTCCCGGCAATGGCATAGGACGTAGCGCCCAGCATGAAGTGAAAGCGCCAGACGATCTCGACCCGGGGAACGTCCGGCAGCGCCTTGAACAGCGCAGATTTGAAGCGCTCCATCACCTCGCGGTACTCGTCGGCGAGAAAGGTGCGGATGAATTCCGAAGGCTCGGTCAATGTCCGCCCCAGGAGCCGCAGGAAGACCGGTCCTCCGTGCTTGCGGTCGCCGGCCATGCGCAGGAGGGTGCCGAAGAAGGCATCGACGATCTGGGAAGGCTTCAGGGCGTGTCCGCCGGCTTCCGCCTCAAGGGCATCGAGCACCCGCAGGCGCTCGTCGTTAAGCCACTTGAGGCGCCGGCGGAAGACCTCCTGCAGCAGTTCCTCCTTGGAACCGAAGTGGTAATTGACCGCCGCAAGATTCACCTGGGCCTGACCGGTGATCTGGCGCATCGACGTCCCCTCGTAACCCTGGGCCATGAACAGGGTCTCGGCGGTATCGAGGATGCGCTCCCGGGTAGCGTTGCGACGGTTTTCCGGCATGGGACGACCAAATTCAAACGTTTGTTTCAATCGTAGAACAGCCGAGCGGGGCTGGCAAGCGGCTTTCGCGGCTTTCGCCGTGGGCGCGACCGCCCGGGGGCATGAAACACCACGCCTCGCGCCGGGTGCCGACGTCGCTGCTACTGAATATAGGGGGACGGCGCGCTTCTCTGGAGGAGATATCCGAGCTGCCGCTTTGCTCTGAAACCTGCCACGTGGTCTAAGCGAACAACTCGGCCTGAGCCGCCGCTGCTGAGGCAGGCAGTATCGGGCAGCAAAGAGCCAGTCATCTGTCGTTCAGCCGCCAGTCAGATGAATCGAACTGTTTTGATCAGAATTCGGCCAATGAACCTCAATAGCAGCGTGCTAAAAGAGTTCGATTTTGTTCAACGGCGCAGTCTCCGTAAGTAGACCAGAACGCTCAAGTTCGATGAAATCCGATGTCATTGATACCCGCTTACAAAAGACTTGTCCGCCGCTTGGAACAAGAACGACCTCCCGACGCTGTTCACCACCAACCCACTCGGCCAGAATGGGAACGTTGCGGGATCGCAGCCAGGTCCGTGTAAAGATGACACTCTGTCTTCCATCCGAAAAAGATAGCCCAACCTGCGGCGGCTCGGCTCCCCCAAATATCTTGCTCTTGATGACAGCAACATGGCCGTTCGCCTCAACCGCATCGCGCAATCGATTGTTTAGCGTCTCTAGCGTACTGTCAGCCTTCAGCATGGCATCGTCACGATGGTGTCCGAACTGAGCAGGCAGCATGACGTGGCACATCCCGGCCCACCCGCTGCCCACGTCGAACAGACAGACAACCACTGATGCACCGATTACGGTGTATAAGCCTGTATCGGAAGTCAGTTCAACCTCGCCCAGAGAAACTTCGCGAATTGTGCTGACATCTGACGGCAAACGACTACGCAACGTCAGAAAACCGATCTGCTCAATCAGCTCCATTGCGGATCCATGGTCATGATGGTGCCGAAGTCTGCTTTCCGTTGTGTACCATGGGAGATTCAATCGAGGCGGCCAGTGCAGAGAACCCTTCACGAATCGCAGCGATGTCTGCACGTACCTCATCAGAATTCCGGCTAGTTTTCATGACCAATTCGATGTGCTGCGCGAGTTCAGCAAGACGAACGGCACCCAGCGTAGCCGAGGCCCCTTTCAAACTGTGAGCAACCATCTGCGCACCGTTGAAATCGCCTTCATTGAACTTGGCTTCCAACTGCTCCATGTCATCGCGATGGGTAGTAATGAACTGCCCAAGAAGCGTCAAGTACTTGTCTGTTTTGCCGCGGAGCATATTCAACCCGTGGGTGATGTCCATACCGGGCAATGCTGCCAACCGCGTCAGGGTGGCCTCCCTGGAAGCCATGGCGGCTACAGTAGGAGAAACTGGAGTCTTATCGAAGACAGCATCTTCGCGCAGGTCGCCGGATTTCCGCTCATCACCCGAACGCAATGGAACCCATTTGAGTAGGGTGGCATACAGGACAACCGGATCGACAGGCTTGGCGACAAAATCATTCATGCCTACGGCTTGGCAAGCCTGCCGGTCATCATCAAACGCGTTGGCTGTCATGGCGAGAATGGGGATGTTGTTCCATCCAGACAATGTGCGAATGACGCGAGTTGCCTCCAGCCCATCCATGTTGGGCATCTGCATGTCCATCAAAACCAGGTCGTAAGTATTGTCCTTGGCCTTCTCGACGGCTTCGAGTCCGTCGCGGGCATGATCCACTTCCAGACCCACCCCATGCAACAACTCCATGGCGACTTCGCTGTTGATCGCATTGTCTTCGGCCAGCAACAATCTCACACCTGTACTTTGCTTGCGTAGCCGCTCTTCGGCATGCGATGTCCCCGGTGTTTCAGTTGCAGGCATAATGCCATGGCCGCGTTGCAGGGGAACGGCAAACCAGAATTTGCTGCCCTTGCCGAGTTCGCTTTCGACACCGATCTCGCCACCCATGAGCTCTACGACACGTTGTGTAATCACCAGACCGATGCCGGTGCCGCCATATTTGCGCGTCGTCGAGGCATCAAGCTGCTCAAAGGCGTGAAACAACTTGTCCAGTTTGTCGGCAGCGATACCTATGCCGGTATCTGACACCTCGAAGCGAACCATTAGTTGATCGTCGTGTTCTTCAAGCAGTTTGGCACGTAGGATGATCTTTCCATTCTCTGTGAACTTGATGGCATTGCCGGCATAGTTCAGCAGGGCCTGACGCAGCCGCATCGAATCACCGTAAAGCCATTGCGGAACGTTATCGCCATCCACCTCAATAGTCAGCCCCTTTGCCTTCGCAGCATCCGCGATGAGGGACTTCACATGGTCAAGGACAGATCCCAGTGGAAAATTGTCCAAACTCAGCTTGAGCTTGCCGGCCTCGATCTTCGAAATATCAAGGATGTCGTTGATGATCGACAGGAGGTGCTGGCCCGCGCCATTGATCTTGTCCAGCCGTTCATACTGTCCTGTAATTGCCTGCCCGCGCAGCAGATGGGTCAACCCGAGGATGGCATTCAGCGGTGTCCGTATTTCGTGGGACATGTTGGCCAGAAAAACGCTCTTCGCCTTGTTGGCGTGCTCAGCCGACTCCTTCGCAACAGTCAGTTCGCGCGTGCGTTCGGACACCAGTTCTTCCAAGTGGTGTTGGTAGTCCTCCAATGCCTTCAGCGACTGCTGTTTTCCGGTGAAGTAAGTTGCCAGAGCCACACCGACTGTCGTGAGACAAAGCATGTAGTAGTAATAATTGGACAGATGGGTCTTGGCAATATCGTTGGAGAAAAAGCCAAGCCCATGCTGCGCACCTAATAACCCCTGAATGGCCGTCATGGCGACGACCGTCACCGCTCCGTGCGGGCCCATCCGTACCGCTGCCCAGGTCACAAACAGGAACATCCAATAACCTCGAGCGACCTGGCCCAGTGTGTCATGCAGCCAGTCGAGGAAGACAACCTGGCCGAAAAGGAACGACAAGCCGAGGATAAGCATGGCCTCCAGCTTTTCCCATGCAGAACCCAAATCGTCTGGTAATTGTCGCCAGATGAGAAAAATGGGAACGCCGATCAGAATTCCTAACGAGTTGCCTGCAAAGCGCTGCGACAGGGTGAAAGTTCCGGGAGTCGGAAAGCCCAGCCAAACCTGAACCTGCACTAGCGATACATTGATAATTGAGAAGATCACCGCCACAAGAACTATCTGGGCAAATGAAGCCAGCGAATCCAGTTCCGTATTGAGGCGCCGGATTTTCTGAAATAGCCAGACACTCAGGACAATAGCCGCAGTAGATCGAATTGCCCCACCCAGCGCTGCCTCCCAGCCTAGGTCGCGAATCAGGAAGCCGATGAATGTGCCAATCAGTACACCGAGGGCATAGCGATAACCATTCAGCAACACTATTGCGACCGCAATTCCAACCACAATCCATGTGAAGCTGACAACGTCCTGCCTTCCGAAAAAACTGGAAACCAATACAGCTGTAAGCACATACAGGCCAGTCAAGCCAAGCAATTTCAGACTGTCAGTTGCGGAATGGGATTCCATGGCGGAGATGAGTTAGAGCTTTTGCTCAAACGTGTTCATGCTACCCCAGCCGATCGAATCAGCCACTTCAAAATGGTGGCATACATCACCTCCGGCTTGACGGGTTTGGCAATGAAGTCATTCATACCTGCCGCAAAACATGCCTCCCGATCATCGGCGAAGGCATTGGCCGTCATAGCCAGGATGGGAATATGCTCGAACCCGGACAGCCTTCGAATAGCCCCCGTTGCCTCGATGCCGCCCATTCTGGGCATTTGCATGTCCATCAGGACCAAGGAAAACTGGTTGCTGCGTACCTGCTCGACGGCATCAATGCCGTCGACAGCGAGTACGGCCACCAGCCCGGCCTCTTCCAGAAGACCCAGCGTGACTTCCTGATTAATGGGCTCGTCTTCGGCCAGCAGGATGCGCCGCCCGGCGAATCTTGCCTTGATCTGGTTTTCTGCATCGATTGTCGTATTTGCTGCGGCCGAATCCGGAGTGGCACGACTGGGTTCAAAGCAGGCGGTGAAGGTAAAAGTACTCCCCTTCCCAGCTTCACTCTCGACGCCAATCTCGCCGCTCATCAGTTGAACCAGGCGCTTGCAAATCGTCAGCCCCAAGCCAGTGCCACCATGCTTGCGCGTCATCGAGGCATCCGCCTGCTCGAAGGCGTTGAAAATCTTCTTCTGGTCATCGGGCGCAATGCCAATACCGGAATCACTGACCGAAAAACGCAGCAGCACTCTCTCTTCCTTGTCCGGCAAACGACTGACGCCAATCGTTATGCTGCCATCGGAGGTGAATTTCAGCGCATTGCCGGCCAGATTGAGCAGGACTTGCCCCAGGCGGAGGGGGTCGCCAGACACGCGCAGTGCAGCGATCTCATCGGGTAGGAGAATCGAAAGGGTAAGACTCTTTTCTTGGGCCTTGGGCAAGGTCAGGCTGTGAAGATTTTTAATGACCTCGCCAATGGGGAACTCGACGCGTTCTAGGGTCAGTCGCTCAGCCTCGATTTTTGAGATGTCGAGCACGTCATTGATGATGTCCAGCAAATTCTGCGAGGCCTTTTCCGCTTTTTGCAGACGATCCCTCAGCGCGGGGTCATCGAGTTTGCGCATCACGAGACCAATCATCCCCATAATGCCGTTCATGGGTGTGCGCAGTTCGTGACTCATATTGGCCAGGAAGGTCGTCTTGGCACGGTTGGCGGATTCCGCAGCCTCCTTGGCGATGGACAGCGCCTCGGTTCTCGCTTGGACCGTTTCCTCTAGATGATCGCGTTGGGCCTCAACCGTCTTGCGCAGTTGCTCCATCTTGATCAGATTGAAAATGCGCTGGCGAGCAATGGTGATATTGATTGGTTTGGCCAGGTAATCCACGGCGCCGAGTTGCAGTCCCCTGGCCTCGTTGCCGACATCGTTCAGGGCAGTGACGAAGACGACGGGAATCTGTTCGAGGTGTTCGTCGGCCTTGAGCCGGCTGCAAACCTCATAGCCATCCATGCCAGGCATCATGACATCAAGCAGGATCAGGTCAGGACACATCGTGCGTGCCATGTCCAGGCCTTCTTGGCCGCTGGCGGCCACATGGAGTTCGAAGTCGCGCGATAGCGCCTCGCCCAGTGTCATAAGATTCGCTGGCGTATCGTCAATCGCCAGTATCCGCGGCCTGGTGTGTGTCAATTCGGGTTCTCCCATCCCTCTTCCTCGGCGACTCGGCGCAATTGAATCAATGCGTCGGCAAATTTGAGTTGCTCCAGGAGTCTACCGGCCGCCACCAACTTGCTCGCGACGTCAGTACCGGCAACCTCCCTTTGCAGTTCCCGGAAGCGGGGAACTGCGTCGAAACGTTTCGCAGCCAGCAGGGGCAGGAGTTCGGCAAGGATCGTGCGGATTTGTATCGCATCAATCACCCTAGCAGTTGAACTCTCATCGATTGGCTGCTCTCTTTCCGGGAGCCACTTCGCCAAAGTCGTATGCAAGTCATCCACGGTCACCGGCTTGGCCAGGAAATCGTTCATCCCCGCCCCGAACGCCTGCTGCTTATCTGACTCGAAGGCATTTGCGGTCAGGGCAATGATCGGGAGTGCTGCCCTGCCGTTACGGTGCTCCCATTCCCGAATCGATTTGGTGGCCTCGTAGCCATCCATGACTGGCATTTGTACATCCATCAGCACAAGACTGACCGTCGGATCACGCTGCACGGTCTCCACGCCCTGCCAGCCATCCTCCACAGATGAAACGGCAAGCCCTTGTTTGACCAGCAGCGCTTCAATCACCTTGCGGTTGGTCGCGTTGTCCTCGACAACCAGCACATGTCCAGCCAAGCCCGATGGTGCTGCTTCGCCAGTCGAGTCGTTGGTTTGGCGGTCCGTGATGCGCGAATCCTGGCCAGCAGGCACAACAGCGACTGGCACGCGGATCCAGAATCGCGAACCTTGCCCGAGTGTGCTCTCGACCCCGACTTCACCGCCCATTATCCTGGCCAGACTGCGCACGATGGACAAACCGAGTCCGCTGCCGCCGAATTGCCGGGTGGATGAGTTATCCATCTGACTGAACGGCTGGAACAAGAGCGATTGTTTGTCGGACGGGATACCCGGCCCCGTGTCGATGACAGCCAATTCGAGCACCACTGAGTCGCCTTCAACCGAGAGTTCGCGACCGAAAATTTCGACAAAACCATGCTCGGTAAACTTCAAGGCGTTGCTGGTCAGATTGGACAGCATTTGCTGCAAACGGTGCGGGTCACCCAGATAGCGGGCTTGCGCTTCTCCTGACCACTGTGCATTCAGTTCGAGTTGCTTATGACGTGCACTTTCCTGGAAGAGCGATTGGATTTCATGAATCAGTTGTGCTGGTTGAAAGGGAATCTGTTCAAGTTCCAGGCGACCGGCCTCCACCCTGGAGAGGTCGAGTATGTCATTGAGCAGGGTCAGTAGCGTCTGGCCGGAATTGACAATGATGCGGGCGTAATCCTTGCGCTCCTCCGTAGAAATGTCGTCAGAGAGGAGCATCTGCGCCATTCCCAGTACCCCGTTCAGCGGGGTGCGGATTTCGTGCGACATGGTGGCGAGGAAGCGGCTCTTGGCCACATTGGCGGCCTCGGCAGCTTCCTTGGCCTGCATCAGGCTGGTAACGTCGATGCGGAAGCCGACGGTGTGGCCCAAGGGTGTCTTGCGTTCCCTGACCCGCAGCCAGCGGCCATCGTCAAGTTTCTGAATCAGTTCCGCGTTTCCCAGCCGGTGCTGTTCGAGCCTGTCAGCGATCCAGTCCTCCTCACGGCCAACCGCGTCTGCGTATTGACCATGCGCAATGCCGTAACGAATGATCTCCTCGAACGTCCTGCCGGGTTCGATGACCGGGGCCGATACGGCATAGAACGCCCGGTACTGCTCGTTGCATATGACCAGCCGATCCTGTTCGTCATAGACAGCGAAAGCCTCACCAATCGTATCGATTGCGGAACGCAGCAGCAATTCGCTTTCCTGAAGTCTGGACTCGATCTGTTTCCTGAGGGTGATCTCTTGATGTGTGCCTGACATCAGGAGCGGCTTGCCGTCGTCGGTTCGGCTGACCACCTTGCCACGGTCGAGCACCCAGACCCAATGACCATCCTTGTGACGCATCCGGGCTTCAAACTCGTAATACGGGAGCACTCCGGCAAAGTGTTGTTCCAGCAATTGCCCCGACTGTTCGAGATCGCCGGGGTGAGCGAACTTCATCCAGGTCTCGATGGATACTGGTTCAAGCTCTTTCAGGGAGTAGCCAATGATTTCTGCCCAGCGTTCGTTGAAGGTGGTTTCCCCGGTCTGGACATTCCACTCCCAGGTTCCGACGTTCGTGCCTTCGATCACTGAGTTCAGGCGCGATCGCTCCTGCTTCAATGCATCGCGCGACCTGCGGATCGCCTCCAGCATGGTGTTTATGGCGTCTGAAAGTACCGCAATTTCCCTAAATTCAAGCTCGGGAGCGGACGATGACGGTATGCCATCGCTGTCGCGACGCCCGATGACCGAGGCAACGTGTTTCAGCGGCCGCACAATGACCCGCTGTACGATCAGCACGAGAAGACCTATCTGTAGCAGAGCCACCACCACCATGGTTGCCAGGCTTTCCATCAGCAACTGCCGCAATTGCAGCTGCATTGTCTCGTCGCTGATATAGATAACGATCTCTCCGATCGCTTCGCCGGAATGAGAACGGATCTGCGCCGTTTCCCTGAGATAAGCCGTTTCGACCCGTTGCAGTTGCTGTGCGTCAGCCGCATCAAACTCCGAAACGGATCCGTCATGGCTTCGGATTATTCCCGTTACATATGCCGGCTGTCCCAGAATTCGACCCATGCTGAAATCGCGAACGATAATAGCGTTAAGCGGGTGCAAATCCATTTCGGTCACCAACAGCTTGGCATACTCATTGGCCGCGTAGGCCTCAAGGAAGGGCGCAATATTGGCCTTCAGACTATCCAAACTCCGGCTCGCTTCGTGCCGCATCGCTGCGACCATCTTCTGTTTCTGGGACGTATATTGATAAACAGCGTGACCGCCCAAAACGAGCATGACGGCTGCGGCAGCGAGACCGCCCAGCAGGACAAAGAGGGAACGACGCTTTGCTGAGGCTTCCTGCATTTCGCTACTTGCTTTCAATCCCCAGGACGTTGCGTCGGATAACGGGCATCAGTTTGTTGATGTTCTCCGTGGAGACTGGCAATACAGGAAGTTGGTTCTTCTGCGGTACCGACTTCCCCATGAGATGCGCATTCATGGCACTGACGGCTTCCTCCCCCATCAAATAGGGCTGCTGCATGCCCGCACCGGCAAGGATGCCCTTGGGGATCATGTCGAGAAACTCTGGCTCGGCATCAAAACAGATCAGCAGGATTTCTCCTTTTTTGCCAGCATCGGCGATGGCGTCGAGGGCGCCCTGGTAGCGATCGGAACCTTGCAGCCAGAGGGCCCGTAATTTCGGGTTCGCCGCGATCAGTTCGCGGGCAAAGTCGTAGGTTTCCTTGTAAGAGAAATTGACCTGCTGGCGCAGGTCGCCCCCCTTGATGCCGGCCTCGTCGAGCGCCTTCATGAAGCCGGCCGTACGCGCCTTGCCATTGGCGCGCGTTTGAGGAATCGAAATGATGCCAACACCGCCCTTGTCCCATTGTCTGGACTTGAGTGCTGTTGCCAGGATCTTGCCCAGTTGGTAAGAACCGTCGAAGTTGTCAGAAGCGATGTAGCTAACGTACTCCCCTGCATCCGTGCCGATGTCCGCAATCACCACAGGAATCCCTGCGGATTTTGCGAACTTCAGAATAGTGACCGCTGCCGATGAGTTGGTTGGCGAGACGATGATTCCGTCAACCTTGTCTTTGATGGCTTTGGCGGTGAACTCAATTTCCCGTTTGGCTTCATTCTCGGCACTATAAACATCGAGCTTGTAGCCCAATTCGGCAGCACGGTGCGCAACTCCCCGCTTCATGATGTCCCAAAAGGGAATACGCAGGTCCGACACCAGATAGGCCAGGCGTTTTTCTGCCGCGATCGCGGAACTTGTCGTTGCCGGGCATGAGACCAGCAGCAGGCACGCCATGAGTATGCGATTGATATGTTTCATGATCACTCCTTCCCTATCGTCGAGAAGCGGATTCGCTATGCTGACGAAGTAGTTATTTGAAAATTACTGTGTGTCTTGTTCCTTGAGCTTTGCTGAACCGCAGAATGATTATTGCCGCCCCTTCGTCAGCCATCTCTTTAAGGTTGTTTTCAGCAAGTCGATGTTGATGGGCTTCGTCAGGAAATCATCCATGCCTGCATCCGCACAACGCTGGCGGTCTTCCTCAAATGCGTCCGCCGTCAATGCGATGATGGGAAGCCTGGCTTGGGAAAGGTGGGCTTCCCTTTCACGGATCAGGCGTGTTGCCGTGATCCCGTCCATCACCGGCATTTGCACATCCATCAGAATGAGCGCAGGCGTGTTTCCTTTCTCAACCGCCGCAAGTGCCTGTTGCCCATCTTCGAAAAGTGTGACCGCGTACCCTAGTTTTTTGACCAAGGCCTCGATCACCTTGCGGTTAGTCGCGTTGTCCTCAACGACCATCACCTCACCCTGACGAGACTGTGCCGAGGTCGTTGATACGCCTTGAGCATCGGGTTGTCGGTGTTCTGTGCGGGTGTCCGCATCATGGGAGAGTGCTTCGGCCTGGAAGGTGAACCAGAATCGCGAACCTTTACCAGGCTCGCTGCTGACACCGACCTCGCCGTTCATCAGCTTGGCCAGACTCTTGATGATTGAGAGGCCAAGACCGGTGCCGCCAAACTGCCGGGTATCGGAGCTGTCAATCTGCACGAATGGGTTGAAAAGGTTATCGATCTTATCTGCCGGGATGCCGATACCAGTATCGGTGACAGCAAATTCCAGCATGGCCACCTGGCCTTGCCGCGCGGTTTCCTTGAGATCCAGCTTCACTTGCCCTGAGAAAGTGAATTTGATGGCATTGCTCAGGAGGTTCGACACCATTTGCCGGAGCCGCGTGGCATCGCCACGATAGCGCTGTTCTGGAACACCATGCCACTCCACTTCAAGCTTGAGCGACTTGGAAGCAGCCATTTCTGCAAACAGGGCCACCATTTCATGACCAACCTGCTGAGCATTGAACACGACAGGAACCAGATCGATCTTGCCAGCCTCGACCTTGGAAAGATCAAGAATATCATTGAGCAAGGTTAGCAGGGTGTTGCCGGAATTCAGGATGGTACGCACGTATTCGGCACGCTCCTTCTCCTCGGTACCCTCCATCAGGAGCAGTTGGGCCATACCGAGGATGCCGTTCATCGGGGTGCGGATTTCATGCGACATGGTCGCCAGAAACTGGCTCTTTGCCAGGTTGGCGGCTTCGGCCTTGTGCATGGCAAGACGCAGCTTGTCATCTGCCTCGTGCCGGTCCGTCACATCCAGCAGCGTTCCGGCCGTACCGATGGTCTGATCGTGCGCATCGATGATGAGGCGGGCATAAACCTCGATCCAGCGGAAACCGCCATCCTTGCAGAGATAACGCACCTCGTGACGGCAATAGTCCTTCTTGCGTTCGATGAGCGGCCCGAACAATGCGTTGTTGCGTTCGCGATCCTCGGGATGGACATAGTCAAGAAACAGCTTGCCCAGACTGTCCTCGACGGCAAAGCCGGTGACTTCCGTCCAGGCTGGATTAAGGAAGGTCCATAAGCCTTGCGCATCTGTCCGAAAAATCACTTCCTTGATGCTCTCGACGACAGATCGATATTCCTCTTCGCTCTTGGTCAGGGCTTCATTCTTGGCGCTGATCTCTTCCGTTTGTTTCGATACTTGCCGGTTAATCAAGGCCGTCTTCCCGGTGACGGCAAGCAGGAACAATTGCAGCAAGGCGGCAAACATCAATCCGGCAACCCCGACGCCCCAGGCAATCCACGAGCGATGCTTCTGGACATAGGCCTCCGTCACGAACAACCTGAGTGTCCATTCCCGGTCTGCCATCATGAGGCGTCTCTCCCAGACCGCAGCGCCGGGGACAGCCTGTGTCTGATGAGCAGAGCGGTAAAGCACCTGGCTCGCCTCGTCGGTGGCAGGATCCTCGATACTGATGGCCAGGCCAGGCAACAGGAGTCCTTTGAGCGCAAGGTCGATCATCTGGTCGGCCTTGATCACGGCCACCGCAAATCCGATCAGATTGCCTATGGCATCTGTTGCAGCGGCGTTAGCCTGTCGTTGGAATGCCGGTGAAAGAAGCAGCACGCCCACCCGCTCTTGCTTCTCTTGAACCAGCCGGATCGGTTCGGTGGCTGCTGTTTGTCCGGATCTCTGGGCACGCGAGATGGCATTTTGACGCTTGGGTTCTGAGTTGATATCAAAACCAACCGCCGGCCGGTTTCCTGTCAGTGGGCTGATGTAGCCGACGGTGACGTACTCTGGTCTTTCCCCCGCACGAACCAGTTTGCGTTCCGCATCCCGCTCAGTGATTTCGAATTTACCCTCAGGATATTTTTCAGCCATCTGGCGTTCGAATTCCTGGCGCCGGGAGAGCGTCACGTAGGGGTTGAAACTCAGCGCAAAGATGTCCTGCTGCCCTTGCAGCGTGGCTGAAGTAAAGTGTTCAAACTGGGACAAGCTGAGTCCGGGGTTGATTTCAATGGCGCGGGCCAATGCAGCAAGGGTTTCCCGGTGGGCGATAAAGCGGTGTTCCAGGGCAGCAGCAAGGATATTGCCCTGATCATCCAGTTTGGCCTGCTGACTGGCGTTTTCCCAGCGAGCGGTACCGAGGAAGGCTGTTATCGCGAGCAGGAGCATGCCCAGCACAGGTAGCACCAGGGTTTTCAGGCGGGCAGCCCAGTCTGTCTGGCGTCGCAGCAACAAGGCAATGGCCAACGGTGCCGCAATCAGTACGCCCAGGGTGTCGCCGACATACCAGGTCCACCAGGAGTACCCCCATGCCGAAGCCGGCACGATGCCCGCAAGCATGAGGCTGGCGATACCGAAGGTAGCGGAAACCAGGCAGGCCAGCACTCCACCCAGCAGCAGAAACTGGAAGATGTCCTTCTCCTGCTCGAGATGCTGCCACTTTTCTGTTGACCACCGTTTGACGAGATACAGGCCCAGCCATGCCTGAAGTGTCGCGCCGGTCCCAATACCGGCCGCAACCAATAGGGTTGTGACCGAGAAGTTGCCATGGAGCAATGCCACCGAAATATTGAGTAGCAGCGACCCCAGCCAGACTGCTGGCAGGGCTTTTGTCCCGAACCAAAGGGTCACCGCCAGGGCAAAACCAGCCGCCGGAAAGACCGGGCTGGCATAGCCGGGGGGAATGGCCAAAGACAAGCCCAAGCCACCCAGAATCGCGTAGGTGACCGCAATCAGCAGCAGATGCTGAAAAGGGAGCCTACTGGGTGGCGAGGTTGGCAAGGCTTAACTCTCTTCCGGAATCCACCGTGACAGTCGCCTGTGCTGGCCATCAATGACCTCAATACCTGTGGCGAAATTGTCGTTCCAGGGAAATATTTCAACTTGACGGGGCATGGACTTTCCTTTGAGTTGCCAACTCCTCTTCTGTAATGAGGTGCGCCAACATAGCTGGGTAAGAATCTTACTCTTTTGCCGGGTGCCGGCTCCTGCCAAAAGTAGTATTCTGAAAACCTTCAGATTCATCGTCCGAGCCGGTCATTGTCAAGCGATAAATTGTCCCGTTGGTCGAGTATCAATGCCACCACATCGATGGTGGTGTGGACGTTGTTGATCATAGCTTCGCTGGTCTACAACCTAAAACGGGACGAAGCGGACACTTTGGCGACCGCCCAGGTGGCGGCTCGCGCCAACATCAACAAGGACATCGCCTTCCGCAAATGGGCCACTTCCCACGGTGGCGTTTATGTTCCGCCGACAGCGCGTACGCCGCCCAACCCTTACATGAGCGTGCCTGATCAGAATGTCACGACCACCAACAACAAAGCACTGACGTTGATGAACCCGGCCTACATGCTGCGTCAGATGCAGAATGAATTCAGCAAGGAATATGGCATCCGCAGTCGCATCACCAGCCTCAAACCGCTCAATCCCGCCAATGCCCCAGACGCCTGGGAAAAGCAAGCACTTGAATCCTTTGAGCATGGCAACAAGGAAGTCATGACCATCCAGCCGATGGATGGCGAACCGTTCCTGCGTTTGATGCTGCCATTTCCTGTCGAACAAGGCTGTCTCAAGTGCCATGGCCATCAGGGTTACAAGATCGGCGATATACGTGGCGGCATTGGTACAGCCATCTCGATGCTGCCGCACTATGCGCGCCAGCAGGAGAGCGCTAACGATCTGAAACTCCCCCATGGAGCCATCTGGCTGATCGGTTTGTTCAGCCTGTTCATGTTTTTCAGGAGGACTGGGAAAGCGGAGAGGAAACTGCGCGAATACGCCACCGTTTTCGAGAATGCCGGCTGGGGTATGGTTATCGCCGAAGCCCAGACGAACCGAATCACCCATGTCAATGCGGCCTATGCGCACATGCATGGCCAGACGATCGATGAATTGCTGGGCTGCAACCTGATCGAATCCTATGCACCCGAGGTGCGCGCCAGCGTCCCTGAGCATGCCCGGCAGACCCACGAAAAAGGCCACCATATTTTTGAATCGGTGCATGTCCGTAAGGACGGCAGTACCTTCCCCTGCCAGATTGACGTGACAGCCTACAAGGATGCGAAAGGCACGGTGTTGTTTCGTGCCGCGACAGTGGAAGATATTACGGAGCGCAAGGCACTCGAGAACCGTCTGCATCTGTGGGCGACGACTTTCGATAATGCCGAGTTCGGCCTGGCCATTGGCGATCCAAAGAACAACAAGATCATTGCGGTTAACCCGGCTTTCGCTCGCCGTCGCGGATTCACACCCGAAGAACTCGCAGGCGCGCCTGTCGCCAGCTTATTTCCGGGTGAACGGGTGGCCGATGCCATGGACCATGTTCGCGACATTGATGCCAACGGCCATGGCGTATTCGAATCTGAGCATGTCTGCAAGGATGGTTCGCATTTCCCGGTGTTGATCGATCTGACTGTTATCCGAGGACAAGATGGCACGACCCAGGTCCGCATGGCCTACGTCCTGGATATCAGCGATCGCAGAGCTGCCGAGATGGAGCTTGCACGCTATCGTAATCATCTTGAGGAACTCGTCGATCAACGCACGAGTGAGTTGGTTGACGCCAAACAAGCTGCTGAGGCCGCCAACATCGCCAAGAGTTCCTTCCTGGCCAATATGAGCCATGAAATCCGGACGCCGCTCAATGCCATCACCGGTATGGCCCACCTCCTGCGCCGGTCTGGCCTCAATACCCAGCAGACCGACAAACTCGACAAGATCGAGACCGCCGGCAACCATCTGCTGGAAATCATCAATGCCATTCTCGACCTGTCCAAGATTGAGGCGGGCAAGTTCCAATTGGAGGAGTCCCCCATCTTCCTTGGCGAGATTGTCGAGAACGTTGTCAGCATGACCGGCAACAACGTCAGGGCGAAGGGATTACAGATTCTCACGAGCGTGTCCGACATGCCCGATGGACTGCTCGGGGACCGGACTCGACTTCAGCAGGCCTTGCTCAACTTCGTGTCCAATGCAGTCAAATTTACGGAAGCGGGTAGCATCACAATCCGTGTTCAGTTAGCCGAAGACCAGCCGGAAAATGCGTTGATTCGTTTCGAGGTGATCGATACGGGCATCGGGATTGCACCAGAAGCATTGCAGCGACTGTTTTCCGCCTTCGAGCAAGCAGACAATTCGATGACGAGAAAATACGGCGGTACTGGTTTGGGGCTGGCCATTACCCGAAAGATTGCCGAAATCATGGGAGGGAGTGCAGGGTGCAGTAGCGAACCCAATAAAGGCAGCACTTTTTGGTTTACCGTGCGATTGCGGAAAAATCCGGAACTCTGCGGGGCGCCTAGCGGAAGGGCCATCATCACCGAAGCAGAGAACACATTGAAACAAGACTATCCAGGCATGCGCATCCTGCTGGCCGAGGATGAGCCCGTCAATCGTGAAGTGTCCCTGTCGCTGCTGGAAGATGTAGGCATGATGGTCGACGTGGCCGAGGACGGTCAGGAAGCGCTCAATCTGGCGACACAAAACGACTATGCGCTGATCCTGATGGATATGCAGATGCCGAACATGGATGGACTGGAGGCAACTCGTCGGATCCGGCGGATTGCTGGCAGACAGCGCACGCCCATTCTGGCGATGACGGCAAACGCGTTCGCCGACGACAAGACGAAATGCTTCGATGTCGGAATGGATGACTTTATTCCCAAGCCGGTAACCCCCGGGCTTCTTTATCAAACGCTGTTGAAGTGGCTTACGACAGAGCGTTAGCCGACTTTGTTCTCCGGCGTGTTTCCCACTTAAGATTTCGCATCCAGCATCAGGGGCCGCCAACGGCAGAAAACTGGCCGACACCGGCTGTACATCTGAGCTACCCGCTATGACCGCAGAGGCCGAACTCTTGCCGGTGACCAGTCGTCGGGAGCGACAGTTGTGCGCTGTGACTTGCCATTGACCCTTGGCGGTGCGACAGGCAACAGGGGGACGCGTCCGCTGCCTGACCGCCAATGACGCCCGCCGGGCTGAGCCGAATGGATCGGACTGGCTGATCACGGCGGATTGGATTTAGGCCGTGGGTGTTTCCGGATTCCACAGACGTCTTCTCTTATGCATAAAATGACGTCCGCCGGTTCTTCCCGTGGGCCGGAATTCCCAATTCGATGAGGCCTGCCATGAAATCGTCGCCGTTGTTCGCCGCCCTTTCCCTTATGACCCTGATCGCCCTGCCCGGAGCTGCCATGGCCGCAACCGCCTGTTCCCTGCTTTCTTCCCAGGACGCCGCCACCCTCGCCGGCGTTGCCCTGCCGGAAAATTTCAAGGCCGAAACGCCGCCCACCCGGGAGAACGGCAACGACCACACGACGGTCTGCGGCTGGTTTCCCAAGGGTTACAACCTGGCGACCGCGGCGGGCGCGCCGGAGGCGGGCGTCCAGCTCACCGTCCATGACATGAAGACGCCGGCCGAGGCCAAGACCTTCCATACCCATTCGGCCGAGATGACCCGGGAGATCGCCAAATCCGGCCCCCTGGCGGGCAAGATCAGCGCCCCCGCCGGCCTGGGCGACAATGCCGTCCTCGACGTGAAGACCCTGCAAGGCAATGCCCAGGTCGCCACCCTGCAGTTCTTCAAGGGCAGCGCGGCGCTGCAAATCCAGGCCTGGTCCAAGGGGCCCGGCGCGGGCGAGGTGGCGACCAAGGCCGCCAAACAGGTTGCCGGCAAGCTCTGACCCGACCGGCTGCTATCCGAAAATCCCCTGCAGGGACCACCCGGCCCCGTCGCGGAACACCCAGAGCCATTGTCCGCGGGGGTTGCGGGCGACGAAGTAGTCGCGGCGGGTGTCCCCCATGGCGCCGGCCTCGCCGGCATCCCACCAGCCGCTTTCCAGCCGCTCCGGCTGCCCGAGGAGGATGAGCGGCCCGTGCCAGCGGGGACGGCCCTCTCCCTCCTCCAGGGACAGGGGGCGCGGCAGTAGCCACAGGGGCCGCGCGCCCGCCAGCCCTTCGACCGGCGCGGACCGCGTCCCGGGCGGCAGCTCCCGGCCGGCACACTCGGGACGGTAATCGGGATTGAGGCCCAGGCTGCGCACCGCCGTGTCTCCCAGACGCCCCTGGAGCCGTTCCAGGCAGGCGAAAACCCCCTCCCCGGCCGGCGGCCGGGCAAAGAGATCGCCGCTGACACCGGGACGGGAAATCCAGTCGTCGGCTTCCAGCGCCAGGGCTTCCACCGGCGCCGCCAGTTCCAGGCGGGCAAGGCGCTCCCGCAGGAGGCGGTCGAGGCGGCCCTCGTCAGCACTGGGTTCGGCGAGGCGCAGGGCGAGGGAAGTCGCTCCCCCGTGATCGTGGAAAAGGCCGAGCCGGCAACTGCGCAGGAGCCGCTGGCGGCTTTCCAGCCAGCCGGCCAGGGCGGCGAAGAGGCGGCGGGCGGCAAAGGCCAGGGCTTCGGCCCGCTCGACCCGGGCCGGCAGTTCCAGACGGCGGGCGAAGTGTTCGGGGAAGACGAAGGCCGGGCGGGGATCGGGCACTTCGCCCCAGGCCCGCAGGATTTCGTCCACCGGGGCACTGCCGATGCGGCGGCGCAGGCCGGCCCCGGGGAGGCGGCGCAAATCGCCCAGGGTAGCGATCCCGTAGGCGGCGAGCCGCTCCCGCACTTCCGCCGGCCAGGCGGGAACGGAAACGGGCAAGGCGGCCAGGGCGGCCCGGCAGGATTCCGGATCGGCCCGCGCGGCGTCCAGGCCCCCCCAGGCCAGCCAGCTGGCGCCCAGGGGAGTCGGCGCCGCCGCCCAGGCGACCGCATAGCCCTGCTCCCGACTGCCGGCGAGGGCGGTGGCGGCCAGGGGCTCCAGGCCGCCGAACAGGCGCAGGCAGCCGCCGACTTCCAGCAACAAAGTCGCCGGCGGTGCCAGACTGACCTGGGGCGTGAAGCGGCCGGCCCAGCAGGCCAGGGCTTCCAGGGCTGTTCCCTCGCGGTCTTCCTCCCGTTCCCGGACGGCAAGGCCGGGGGCCAGTCCAAGGGCGGTGGACAAGCGCTGGCCGGGCCGGACTCCGGCCGCCTGGGCGGCCGGGTCTACCCCCAGGATGCGGCCGCGGACGGCAACGGCGCTAGGCGACGACCCGAGGGCCAGGGCTTCGAGGGGCAGCCGGGGGAAATGGAGGGCGAGCCAGAGCACGGGACCGCCTTTCCGGGCGGGGCAGATCCAGGGTCAGGCAGCGGCCGGCCGCGCGGCCGCGGCGCTTGAGGAGGCGCACCGAAAGGCCGGCCGGCGAAGGCGCCAGGATCAGACGCAAGGGTGCCGGCGAAGGCGCCGCCGCTGCGGCGGCACCACGCCACAGGACGGCGAAGGCGGGGCGCCCCTGGGCCGCCACCTGGAGGCGGCGCAGCGTCCGGGGATCGGGGTCCCGGCCGGTCCAGGCGAGAACGCCGGCAAAGCCGCCGCACAGGAGCAGTTGCTCGCAGCACCAGGCCGCCTCCCGGCCGGCCCGCACGACGACGAGCCGCTCCAGGGCGACCCCGGCAGCGGCCCAGGCCGGAGCGTAGGGCTGCCAGGGCGGTTCCACCAGGGCGATCCAGCCGCCGGCGGCGGACAGGGAGGCCAGTGCCGGCAGCAACAGGGTGATTTCGCCACCGCCGGGAAAGTCGCAGAGCAGTTCGGTCAGGCTGCCCCGGGGCCAACCGCCGCCGGGCAGTTCGGCGTCGAGGCCGGGATGGCCGGTGGCGATGCCGGGCTGTTCCAGGCGGGCCAGGGCGTCGCCCCGCCAGACGTCGCCCCGTTCGAGGACGGCCCCCAGCCCCGCCGTGGCGGCTTGGGGGACCGGGTTCATGACAGACTGATGAGATTGCCGCGGATGAGCCCGACGGCAATGCCCTCGATGGCGAAATCGACCCGGCCGGGGTCCACGACGATGGGCTCGAAATCCGGATTTTCGGCGATCAGTTCGACGAAGCCGTTGCGGCGCTTCAGGCGCTTGACGGTGACGTCGTCGGCCACCCGGGCGACGACGATCTGGCCGTCCCGGGCTTCCCGGGTGCGGTGGACGGCGAGCAGGTCGCCATCCAGGATGCCGGCGTCGATCATCGACAGGCCCCGCACCTTGAGCAGAAAGTCGGCCCGGGGCGAGAAGAGATGGGCATCGAGGGCGTAGCGGCTCTGGATGTTTTCCACCGCCAGGATGGGAGAACCGGCGGCGACCAGGCCCACCAGGGGCAGGCCGAGTTGTTCCACCAGGCGGATGCCGCGGGCCGATCCGGGTTCGAGGACGATGGCCCCCTTGCGGGCCAGGGCCTTGAGATGATCTTCCGCCGCGTTGGCGGAAGCGAAACCGAAGGCCTGGGCGATTTCCGCCCGGGTGGGCGGGGCGCCGTGGGATTCCCGGGTATCGCGGATGAAATCGAGAATTTCCTGTTGCCTTGGGGTCAGTTTGTCCATGGGGTATCCTCCTCAACCGATGTCTGTATTTTTATCCAGTTGATCGGGAAAAATCAAGAGAAATCGCGCGATTGCCGAGCCCTTCCGAAAATTTACAAAAACCCCCAAAGGCGTAGGGAAATCGCCTAGAATCCCCAAAAAAACGCCAATGACAATTCGGGGACACGCCATGTCGCAGAACAACCCACCCAACGGGGCCTCTGCCAAAGAGGGGTGGTTCGACCACCAGAATCCATTTGACATTCTCGGAAGCTCGAGTCCCTTCCAGGACAAGCTCATCCACCTGCACCAGCATTTGCGCCGACAGGTACCTGACATCGTCCGCGTCGCCATCGTCCTCCACGACGCCGCCACCGATTTCCTCACCACCTTCGCCCACTCCAGCCTGGGCGACGACCCCCTTTCCCACTACCAGGCCCGCCTCGCCGATAGTCCGACCCTGGCCGAAATCGTCGGCCGCCGCCGGCCCCGGGTGGTGAACGACATCGACCTGATCGCCAGCGACCGTCTCCACGCGGAACGCATCCGCCAGCAGGGCTACGGCTCCAGCTACACCTTGCCGGTCTTCCGCAACGATACCTTCGTCGGCTTCCTGTTCTTCAACGCCTATGTCCGCAACCTCTTCGACGAGCGGGTGCTCGCCTACCTGGACACCGTCGCCCACCTGCTGGCCCTCACCCTGATCGACCATCTGTCCGCTTCCCGCGCCCTGGTGGCCAGCGTGCGCGGCGCTTCGACGCTGGCCCAGCACCGGGATTTCGAAACCGGCGCCCACCTGGACCGCATGGCCCACTACAGCCGCCTCATCGCCCGCAGCCTCGCCCCGAAATACGGTCTCGACGACACCACCGTCGAGCACATCTTCCTGTTTTCGCCGCTCCACGACATCGGCAAGATCGCCGTTCCCGACAGCATCCTGTTCAAACCCGGCCGCCTGACTCAGGAAGAATTCGCCATGATGAAGAAGCACCCCGAGCAGGGGGCGGAAATGATCGACGCCCTGCTCGAACATTTCGGCCTCACCGCCATGCCCCAGGCCGGCCTCTTGCGCAACATCGCCCTGCACCACCACGAGACGGTGAATGGCAAAGGCTACCCCTACGGGCTGGCCGGCGAGGACATTCCGCTTGAAGCCCGCATCGCAGCGGTGGCGGACGTCTTCGACGCCCTCACCAGCAAACGGCCCTACAAGGAAGCCTGGAGCAATGAGCAGGCCTTCGAGACCCTGCAGAAAATGGCCGGCGATTTCCTCGACCGGGATTGCGTTGCGGTCCTGATCGCCGCACGGGAAGAAATCGAGCGCATCCAGGCCCGCTTCAAGGAAGACCCGGAAGGCTGAAGCGGGACCTCGCCCGCATTCTTTACAGCTTTTTTATTTTCGCACTGCAACAATTACCGGAAATTTGATGCTCGAGGGCCTAGCCTGAGGGCATCGAAACTCGATCCGGAGGTATGAAATGTCCGCTGCCGCGAAACTCGCCGCCAATTCCCGGCCGGCCTGGCAGCGCTTCGGACTGGCGATCCTCGCCATCGCCGCCGTAACCCTCGCCGCGACTCCGCTGCTCGGTCATCTGGACCTCGCCAACATCGTCATGCTCTTCCTCCTGGCGGTCCTGGGCGTGGCGGTTCACCTGGGGCGCGGCCCGGCGCTCCTGGCCGCCTTTCTTGCCGTGGGGGCCTTCGATTTCTTCTTCGTGCCGCCGCGTTTCTCGATGACCGTCAATGACGGTCAATACCTCATCACCTTCGCGGTCATGCTCGCCGCCGCGCTTCTGACTGCGGAACTGGCTGCCGGCCTCTCCCGTCAGGCGGAGGAAGCCGTCCGCCGCGAGGCGGTGGCCCAGGCCCTGTACGAGATGGCCCGGGATCTGGCCGGTGCGCCCACCCTGGACGAAGTGACCACCATCACCCGTCGCTTCGCCGCCGCTGCCATCGGCGCCCGCGTCGTGCTCCTGCTCCCCGATCAGGATAGGACGCTGCAGCCCCATCCTGCGGCCCCGGAATTCGCGATCGAATCGCATCTCGCCTGCATGGCCTACGCGTCAACCCGTCCCGCCGAATGCGACAGTCTGGCGCCGGACGGCTATGCCACCGCCTATTTCCCGCTCCGGGCACCCAGCGGCATGCGCGGCGTGGCCGCGGTGGCGCCCGTCGGTGCCGGCACAAGCGACTTGCGGGCCCACCAACCCCTGCTCGAAGCGATGGCCTCCCTGATCGCCATCGCCCTCGAACGAGTCCATTACGTCGAAGCGGCCCAGGCCTCCCAGATCGACGCCGCCGGCGAACGCTTCCGCAGTTCGGTCCTTTCCGCCCTCTCCCACGACCTGCGCACGCCGCTGACCGCCTTGGTGGGCATGGCCGACGCCCTGGTCCGGACCCGCCCCGATCCCCCGGCGGAGGTCCGGGAAACCGCCATCGCCGTGCGCGACCAGGCCCACCGTCTGGCCGGGCTGGTGGCGAACCTGCTGGACATGGCCAAACTTCAGTCGGGCAAGGTCACCCTGAAGAAGGAATGGCAGTCTCTTGAAGAAATCGTCGGCGCCGCCATCAATCTGCTGGGACCCGCGCTGGCCGGGCATCCGGTGACCACCGCCCTGACCCCCGCGCTCCCGCTGGTCGAATTCGATGCCGTCCTCATCGAGCGGGTCCTCGGCAATCTGCTGGAGAATGCGGCCAAGTACTCGCCCCCGGGGACGCCCATCGAAATATCGGCCACCCTCGACGCAGGCCTGTTCCGCGTCTGCGTCAGCGACCGGGGCCCGGGTTTCCCGGCCGACTGCCCCGACCCCTTCGCCCCCTTCGTCCGGGGCCGCAGCGAATCGTCCCAGCCCGGCGTCGGCCTCGGGCTGTCGATCTGCCGCGCCATCGTCGAAGCCCATGGCGGAACGATCGAGATCGAAAGGTCGGGCGAGACTGGCGGCCGCGTCGTCTTCACCCTGCCCGCCGGCACGCCGCCGCCCATCGAGGATGAACCCTTGCCGGAGGGAACACCATGAGCGACCTCGCACCCCGCGTCGTCATCGTCGAGGATGAAAGCCAGATCCGCCGCTTCGTCAGGAAAGCCCTGGAAGACGAAGGCTGCCAGGTGTTCGAGGCGGCGACCTGCAAGCAGGGGCTGATCGAGGCGGGCACCCGCAAGCCCGATCTGATCGTCCTCGACCTCGGGTTGCCGGATCGCAGCGGCCTGGAGTTCATCACCGACCTGCGGGGGTGGTCCGGCTCGCCTATCCTCGTCCTTTCCGCCCGCTCCAACGAAGACGACAAGATCGATGCCCTCGACCGCGGTGCCGACGACTACCTGACCAAGCCCTTCGGCATCGGCGAACTGATGGCCCGCACCCGCGCCCTGCTGCGCCGTCAGGCCCGGGCTGGGGAAGCCGCGTCGCCGCTCTTCCAGTTCGGATCGGTGACCGTCGATCAATCCCGCCGCATCGTGACCCGCGCCGGCGAGCCGGTGCGGCTGACGCCCATCGAATACCGTCTGCTCTGCGTCCTCCTGGCCAACGCCGGCAAGGTCATCACCCAGCGCCATCTGCTGCGCGACGTCTGGGGGCCGGCCTATGTGGAAAGCACCCATTACCTGCGCATCTACGTCGGCCACCTGCGCCAGAAACTCGAAGACGATCCCGCCCAGCCCCGCCATTTCCTCACCGAGACCGGCGTGGGCTACCGCTTCCAACCCTGAACAGAATCGCACCATGACCTCGGAATCCGCCCCTGCCAACCGCCTCGCGGCCCTCACCCTCGCCGCCCTCGGCGTAGTCTATGGCGATATCGGCACCAGCCCTCTGTACGCCATCAAGGAGGTCTTTGCCAGCGCCCACCATCCGGTGCCCATCACCCCGGACAACGTCCTCGGGATTCTCTCGCTCTTCCTGTGGTCGCTCCTGGTCGTGGTCACCCTCAAGTACGTGGCCTTCATCATGCGTGCCGACAACCGGGGCGAGGGGGGCATCATGGCCCTGATGACCCTGGCGCTGCAGGGCGGCGACCCCAACTCCCGGCGCCAGAAGGCGCTCATCGCCCTGGGCCTCTTCGGCGCCGCCCTGTTCTACGGCGACGGGGTCATCACCCCGGCCATCTCGGTCCTTTCCGCGGTGGAGGGCCTCGAGGTGATCACACCGGCGTTCAATCCCTATATCCAGCCCATCACCCTGGCGATCCTGGTCGGTCTGTTCGCCCTCCAGAGCCACGGAACGGCCCGGGTCGGCGCCTACTTCGGGCCGGTGATGGTCGTCTGGTTCGCCGTCCTCGCCGTGCTGGGCATTGCCCAGATCGCCGCCCACCCCGCCGTCCTCGCCGCAGTCAATCCGTTGCACGGCGCGGCCTTCCTGGCCGACCATCCGACCCTCGGGTTCTTTTCCCTGGGTGCGGTCGTCCTCTGCATCACCGGCGCCGAGGCGCTTTACGCCGACATGGGCCATTTCGGCGCCAGACCGATCCAGTTTGCCTGGGCCGGCTACGTCCTTCCCGCCCTCACCCTCAATTACTTCGGCCAGGGCGCGCTCCTGCTCGCCAATCCGGAAGCCGTCGCCAATCCCTTCTATCTCCTGGCGCCGGAGTGGGCCCGCTATCCCCTCGTCGTGCTCGCCGGCGTGGCCACGGTCATCGCCTCCCAGGCGGTCATTTCCGGCGCCTTCTCGATCACCCGCCAGGCCATCCAGCTCGGCTACAGCCCGCGCCTGGAGGTCCAGCACACTTCGGAACAGGAAATCGGCCAGATCTACCTGCCGGCCATGAACTGGCTGCTGCTCCTGGCGGTCGTCGGCCTGGTGGTCGGCTTCCGCACCTCGTCCAACCTGGCGGCGGCCTACGGCATCGCCGTCACCGGCACCATGTTCATCACCAATCTGCTGGCCATCGCCGTGGCGGTCCGCCTGTGGCACTGGAGCCCCGTGCGGGCCGTCCTCGGCGCCCTGCCCTTCATCGTCATCGATCTCGGCTTCTTCCTCGCCAACTCGGTCAAGATTCCCGACGGCGGCTGGTTCCCCATCGTTTTTGGTCTGGCGGTGTTCGTCCTCCTCACCACCTGGAAGCGGGGTCGCGACCTCCTCAACCGTCGCCTCGCCGCCGACGCCCTGCCGCTCAAACCCTTCGTCGCCAGTCTTGGGACCGACGACATCCCGCGAACGCCGGGCACCGCAGTCTTCCTCACCCCGGACCCGGAGCGCGTTCCCCACGCCCTGCTGCACAGCTTGAAGCACTACAAGTGCCTGCACGAACGGGTGGTCATCCTCGCGGTACGCGTCTTCGAGGTGCCGCGCGTGCCGGAAATCGACCGGGTCGAGGTGCGCAACCTGGGGCAGGATGTCTGGCAGGTGGTGGTCCAGTACGGCTTCATGGACGAACCCGACATTCCTACCGCGCTGGCCTCTTGTTCGGGCGCCGGGCTCACCCTCGAAAGCATGGAGACTTCCTATTTCCTCGGGCGCGAAACCCTGATTCCCAAACTGGGATCGGAGATGGCCTATTGGCGGGAACTGGTCTTCGTCACCCTGTTCCGCAATGCCGGCAGCGCGACCGCCTTCTTCCGCATTCCCTCGAACCGGGTGGTGGAGCTGGGAGCGCAGGTGGTCCTCTGAAATCCGGACCTGGACGCCTCCCGATGCGCTCGGAAGGCGGTCCAGCGCGGTTTTAGGTTGAATCCGCCGCTTTGCGATGTCATGATGGTATGACAAGCAACGATCCGGCGAGGAGGATGCCATGGCGGTGGACCCCTGGAGCAGCGATAGCGAAGAGGCCCCCCTGCGCCGGCATCGTCAGGGCAAATCGCCCGGCGCGTTGTTCGGGGTCGCGTTTTCCGGCGGCGGCATCCGCAGCGCCACCTTCAATCTTGGCTTCGTCCAGAGCCTGGTCCGTCATCGCCTCCTGGGCAGAATCGATTATCTGTCCACGGTCTCCGGTGGCGGCTACATCGGCGGCTGGCTCTCGGCCCTGATCCGGCGCAGCGGCCTGTCTTCCGGCGAAATCACCGCCGACCACCTGGCGGGACCGATTGCCCACCTGCGCCGCTACAGCAATTACCTCACTCCGCGCTACGGCGTGTTCAGCACCGACACCCTGGCCGCCGTCGCCAATCTGATCCGCAACCTCATCCTCAACCAGTCCCTGCTGATCTGCTGCCTGGCCGCCCTGCTCGTCCTGCCCCTGCTGGCCGCAGAGCACGCCACGGCGGCGCGCAGCATGGCGACGACGCCGTTTGCCCTGATCGCCTTCGCGCTTCTGGTGGTCGGCTCGACGGCCATCGCCACCGGCCTGCAGCGCATCGACGCGCGCGATCGCGGTCCCGGGCAGGCCCTGCGCGCCTACTTTGGCGTCGCCTGCGGCCTCGCGGCCACGGTCCTCATTGCCGCCGCCGTCGGCCGCAGCGCCATGGCCGACGTGGCGCCCGCCCGGTTGGGCTTCACCCTGGCCTGCCTCTATTTCTTCTCCTGGACTCTCGGCTGGCTCCTCGCCACGCCCCTCGCCAGCAGCGGACGGGAGAAGCGGCCGGACTCCACGGCGACACTGGGGGCCAGACTCTCGAAGCTGGCCTGGTTCTTCGTCGCCCCCCTGATCGCCGGGGCCGTCTTCGGCACCCTGGTGACCGCCTACGGGGAGGCTGCGCGCGGCGCCGGCGCCTCGATCCCCTTTGCCCTCGCCTTCGGCGGCCCCTTTCTCCTGATCGTGGTCTGTGTCGCCTGCGCTTTCCACATCGGCATGGGGAAACGCTGGTTCCGGGAATCGATGCGGGAATGGCTGGGCCGCGCCGGCGGCCTTTGCCTGGCCGCCGCCATCGCCTGGGCCCTGGTCTTCGGAGCCGCCTTCTACGGCCCGGCGATCCTCGCCTATCTCAAGGACTGGACCCTCACCGGGGGCATCGCGTGGGCCAGCGCCTCCGGCGCCGGCATCTGGATGGCCCGGGGCGACAAGACCGGCGGCAAACCCGGATCCGCCGCCGACACCCGTTCCTGGCGGGATTGGGTCGCCCAGGCGGCACCCTACGTCTTCATCATCGGACTCCTGTTCCTGCTGGCCGGGGGGCTGCACCAGGGACTGGCCCTGACGGATAAGGTGCCGGAGGTGACAACGGTCTGCCCGATGCCACCCGACACTCCCGGAACCCAGGCACCGGCTGGCGTAGCCGGCGAGTGGCAACGGTTTTCCGCCCATGTGCAGCGCATCGAAGCCGAGCGTTGCCAGATCTCCGAAGCCCATCCCAGGCTGCTCCTGGGGGTCTTCATCGGCCTCATGGCCCTTGCCGCCCTGCTCGCCTGGCGGGTCGACATCAACATGTTTTCCATGCACCAGTTCTACCGCAACCGTCTGACCCGCTGCTACCTGGGGGCCTCCAATCCGCAGCGCAAACCCGATCCCTTCACCGATTTCGACCTGCGCGACGACCTCGGACTCGCCGACCTTGCCTCCCAGCGGCCCATCCACCTGCTGAATTGCGCCCTCAACCTGACCGAAGTGGAGGCTCTGCAATGGCAGGAACGGCTCGCCGCCCCCTTCGTCTTTTCCCCCGCCCATTGCGGCTACCGATTCTGCTGCGACGGGCGGACGCTGACCCAGGCCTTGCCGACGACCGACTATCTCAACGGCCGCGGCTGGCGCAGCGGATTGGGCCGGGGTCCTTACCTGGGAACCGCCATCGCGGCTTCCGGCGCCGCCGCAAACCCCAACCAGGGCTACCACACCGCGCCGGCCCTCGCCTTCATCATGACCTTCTTCAACGTTCGGCTCGGGCGCTGGGTGCCCAACCCCGGCAGTCCCAATCCCAATCTGGAGAGCCCGACCTTTGGACTGTTCTACCTCCTGCGGGAACTCTTCGCCCGCACCAACGAGAATACCCGCTTCGTCAATCTGTCCGATGGCGGCCACTTCGAAAACCTGGGCCTCTACGAACTGGTCCGCCGGCGCTGCCGCCTGATCGTCGTCTGCGATGCGGGCTGCGACCCGGCGCCTTTCGGCTTCGAGGATCTCGGCAACGCCGTGCGCAAGTGCCGCAACGATTTCGGCGCCGAAATCCACCTCGACCTCGCCCCGCTGGTCGCCGCCGGTGACGAACGGCGCCGCTTTGCCATCGGCCGCATCGATTACGCCGCGGGGGGCACGGGCGTCCTCGTCTATGTGAAACCCCTGGTCGCCGGCGACGAACCCGCCGACATCCGCCACTACCACGCCGCCCACGGGGAATTTCCGCACCAGACCACCGCCGACCAGTGGTTCGACGAATCCCAGTTCGAAAGCTATCGGAAACTCGGGGAACTCAGCGGCGACGCGCTCTTTGCCGGCCACCCGTGGAACCTGGACGCCCGCCTCGGTTCCGACGAATGGATCGAGGCCATCGCGACGCGACTCGCGCAGGCGGGGACAGCACCTCACCGGTGAGGGCGCGGCGAAGGCGGCTCCCGGACCGGGGGCAGCGGGCATCGCCGGGTCAATCGCTCGGCAGGTCTATGCCCTTGAGCTTGCGGTACAGGTCCACCGCGTAGGAATCGGTCATCCCGGCGACGAAATCGGCCACCTGGAGGAGGCGGACGTAGGGATCGGCGTCCGGTTCGCCGTCGTGGCCTAAAAACTGGTCGGGCAACAGGCGAAGCAGCATGCGCTCCCGGGTGGTCATGCGCTCTGCGCCGGCGCCGGCCTCCACCGCTCGGGTAAAGAGTTCCAGGAGTCCTCCCAGCACCTCGAAGCCGGCAGTTTCGATTTCCAGGGCCGGGCGGGCGACGTAGATGGTTTCCTTGGCCACCCGCAGCACCGCCTGGAGCGGGATCGAAAGCGGAGAGCAGGACAGCAGCGCGTCGTCGAAGCGCCCCTCCAGGATGGCATCCTCGTTTTCCAGAAAGACCGATGCGGCGCTCTCGAGCAGGCGGCCGATGGCCTTGGCGCGCAGGTATTCGAGGCGCTCCTTGGGGTCGTGGAGACGGTCCAGTCGGCCGCCATAGACGCTGCTGCCGGCGAGGTCGCCGAGCAGCAATTCGGCGTCCGCATAGGGGACGAAACCCAGGCGGGCGGCGTCTTCCAGGTCGACGATGAGGTAGCAGATGTCGTCGGCCACTTCGACCAGGCTGGCCAGGGGGTGCCGCCGCCAGGCGACGCCGGGGATGCGCTCGACCAATCCGGTGGCCGCGGCGACCCTACGAAAGGACTCGGCGTCCTGCTGGAAATAGCCGAACTTCTTGCCGCTCGTTCCGTCGAGTTCCTCGCCGACCCAGGAGGGCCTCGGGTATTTGGTGAAAGTGGCGAGAACCGCGGCGGTAAGTTGCAGCCCGGGATTGGCCGGCGATTGCAGGCGGGTGACGATGCGAAAACCCTGGGCGTTGCCTTCGTAGTTTTCAAAATCGGCGCGCTGGGCGGGAGAGAAGGGGTGACGCTCGAGCAGTCCTGAACCGCGGAACCACTCGCGGATGGCGTCCTCGCCGGCATGGCCGAAGGGCGGATTGCCGATGTCGTGGGCCAGGCAGGCGGCGGCGACGATGGCGCCGAAATCCGCCGTCTCCACATGCTTCAGTCCGTGCCGCGCGATGATCTCGCGCCCCACCACAGCGCCCAGGGATCGGCCGACGCAACTGGCCTCCAGACTGTGGGTCAGGCGGGTGCGGACGTAATCGGACCGGGAGAGGGGAAAGACCTGGGTCTTGTCCTTCAGGCGCCGAAAGGCAGAGGTGAAGACGATGCGGTCATAGTCCTGCTGGTAGGCGGTGCGCTCGGGTGCGCTCGGCGCGGCCCCTGCGCCCGGCCGCTCGGCCGAGAGCAGGTTTTCCCAGACTTTCCGTTTGGCCATGGCTCAGTAGGAAAGCCCGGACAGCAACTGATCCAACGCTTCCGCGGCAGCATCGAAGGCGGCGGCCGGAACGACCATCTGCAGGATGAAGAAGGCCTTGGGCCCTTCGACCAGGACCAGCCGCGAGCGGGCGGCCTGGCCGCCCGGGGCGATTCTTCCGTCGTAGGACTGCAGGTTGCGACCCGCGACGCGCACCGTACGGACCGGATCCACTTGACCCCCCACCTCGACCAGAGCCTCGCGGCTGGTGCGCAAGACGCTTTCGGCAGTCACCGTGGCGTCGAGCTTGCGTACGCCGGTAATCCGCACCACCGGGCGTACCCCCTCGACGACCTGGCGAAGCTGAAGATCGGCAACGGGGCCGCCCGCCTCGTCGGCTTGCGGGGATTCCCGATCGATGATTTCCCAGCGCCCCGCCGGGGGCGCGATTTCAAGGCGACCGTAACGCTTGGCGACATAATGGTCCGCGGACAGACTCCCCGCCGCAACGGTTCCTGCCAGCACCAACCCCAGAAGGGCAAGCACGACTTGTCTCATTCATTTCTCCCTGATTCCTATCGGGGCGCAGTTTACTCCCTTCCCCGATCGCAGGATGGGCGGTTCGTTGCAACTTCGGCCAACCAGCAAGCGTCAAACCTGCGGCTAGAATGGAAGAGCACGCGCATGACCGCCAAGTTCGACAATCCCCTGGCGACCGACGGCTTCGAGTTCGTCGAATTCACGGGCCCGCAGCCCGAAGCCCTGGCTCGCCTGTTCGAGTGCCTCGGCTTTGTCGAGGTCGGGCGGCATCGGCACAAGGCGGTGAGCCATTTTCGCCAGGGCGACATCAATTTCATTCTCAATCGCGAACCGCGCAGTCTGGCCGAGGAATATGCCGCCCGCCACGGTCCGTCGTGCAACGCCATGGCTTTCCGCGTACGGGACGCCGCCAGCGCCTATGCCGAGGCGATCCGGCGCGGAGCGACGCCGATCGATCTGCCGGTCGGACCGATGGAGTTGAAGATTCCGGCCATCGCGGGAGTCGGCGGGCTGGTCATCTACCTGGTGGATCGCTATGGCGCGCGGACCATCTACGACGTGGATTTCGAGCCGATCGCTTCTGCCGATCCCGAAGCGGAGACCGGGCTCACGGTCATCGACCACCTCACTCACAATCTGGAGCGCGGCCATCTCGATCTCTGGGCTGCGTTCTATGAAAAGGTGTTCGGATTCCGGGAAATCCGCCACTTTGCCATCGCCGGGCGCCAGACCGGGCTCTTGAGTCGCGCCATGATCAGCGCCTGCGGCAAGATCCGCATTCCTCTGAACGAAAGCCGCGACGAGCGCTCGCAAATCGAGGAGTTCCTTGCCCGCTACCGGGGCGAAGGCATCCAGCACATCGCCCTGGCGACCGACGACATCCAGCGCTCGGTGGACGCGCTGCGCCGGCGCGGCATTCCCTTCCAGGAGACGCCGGCGAGCTACTACGACGAGATCGATGCCCGACTGCCGGACCACGGAGAGGATATCGCCCGCCTGCGGGAGGCCGGCATCCTGATCGATGGCGGCGCCGCCAATGGCGGGGGAATCCTGCTGCAGATCTTCACCGCCGACATGATCGGCCCGATCTTTTTCGAGATCATCCAGCGCAAGGGCAACGAAGGATTCGGTGCGGGCAATTTCCAGGCACTCTTTGAAGCCCTCGAGCGTGATCAGATACGCCGCGGCGTCCTGCAGGAAGCTTCAGCGTAAAGCGCCTCCGCTTCAGCGCGTCTCTCGTATCCGGCGATTGCTCCCGCCAAGCCCAATTCCCATGCCCCAGCGGGGAGGCGGTACGCAAAGCTACCCCGGAATGCTCAACCGGAGGCCTCAGCCGGGACCAACGACAAGGCATTCCTGCTCCCCAGTCCACCCGCGGTCTTCGGCGCCGGGCGTCCTGGCAATGGGGCGGCGTGAGCGGAAATTCAGGCGGACGCCCACGCGGAATGAGCGTGCCTATAGACGCGGTCTTGCGGAAGGGTGTCGGCGGGATCGATATCGGGAAGGTCGGCGAGACGCTGGTAGAGCGCAGAAAAATCCTCGTCCATGGCCGAGAACAGCGCCGCAAAATCGGGCAGCACGAAATAGGTCTTCTGGAAGTCGTCGATCCGGTAATCGGTGCGCATGACCCGCTGGAGGTCGAACCAGACGCGATGGGGTCGCGGGCTCGCCACCGAATGGAGGGTCTCGCTGCGCGACGAAAGCATTCCCGCACCATAGGCCTTCAACCCCTGCCCCGCGTCGATGAGGCCGAATTCGACCATGTACCAGTAAAGTCTCGCCAGACGGGTCAGACCCGGCCCCTCGCCGGCATCGAGCCCCTTGGCGCCGTAGGCCGCAAGATATTCGGCGAAGACCGGATCGAGAAGCATGGGGACGTGACCGAAAAAATCGTGGAAGAGATCCGGCTCGACGAGGTAGTCCATTTCGTCCTGCCGTCTCACCCAGACGCTTACCGGAAAGCGGCGCAGCGCCAGGTGACCGAAAAAAGCGGCATCCGGGATGAAGCCGGGCACCGCGACCAGACGCCAGCCGGTACGACCGGCAATGAAATCGCTGGCCTGCTCAAGATTCGGAATCTCGCCCGAGGCCCCGAGCGCATCGACACCGCGCAGGAATTCGCTGCTGGCATAACGCCGTATCATCGCCGTCTGCCGCGTCACCAAGCGGCGCCAGACCGCGCGGTCGGTATCCGTATAAGACTGCCATGCCTGGTCCACCGTGAAATCGGGGCGGGCGCGGGAGTAGTCGCCGCGCAAGGGAGTTTCAGAATGTGCGCCGAGCATGGTGTTCGCGGCCTTGGCAGTCTCCTCCTTAAGACCGTAGGACGCTGCCGCCGTTCGCCGTCTAGGCGGATTCGAGCGCAACCCTCAGTGCGGGCGGCAGCGGCGCCGAACGGCCGGTCCGGTGATCCATCCAGACCACCTTGGCGGCGCCTTCGGCGTAGAGCAGGTCGCTGCCGACCAGACGCATCTCCACCCGGGTCTGCACGCTGGAGCGCCCCGGCCGGCCGGTGAAGGTCAACACCTCCACCGTTCCCGGATAGGTGAGAGGCACCAGAAAAGTACAGCTCGCATTGATGATGACCGGCCCCTCGCCCCCGCGATCGAGGCCATAGCCTACCGCCTCCAGCCACTCGATGCGGGCGATCTCCATGTAGCGGAAATAAATCGTATTGTTGACGTGGCCGTAGGCGTCCATGTCCCCCCAGCGGATGGGAATGACGCTGCGGTGAATGAGCTTTCCGGGGTGATCCATGACAGGCGGCGACAAGCCGGGCTTGTTCCGGCGGGAGCCCTACTGTACGGTAACGCCCGGAAGACGACAATCGAGGGGAGAACCGGATGGCGCGGGAAGCCATGGAATTCGACGTGGTCGTGGTGGGCGGCGGGCCCGCCGGACTCGCTACGGCCATACGACTCAAGCAGCGGGCGGCGGAGGCGGGGCGCGAGATTTTGGTCTGCCTGATCGAAAAGGGTTCGGAAATCGGCGCCCATATCCTTTCCGGTGCCGTCCTCGATCCGCGCTCCCTGACCGAACTGCTGCCCAACTGGAAGTCCACCGGAGCGCCCGTCGTGACCCCGGTGGTCGAAGACCGTTTCTATCTGCTGGGGACCACGAGCGAATTCCGGGTTCCCGGCTGGGCGTTGCCGGCCTGTTTCCACAATGAAGGCAATTACGTCATTTCCCTCGGCAGCCTCTGCCGCTGGCTGGGCCAGCAGGCGGAGGCCCTGGGCGTTGAAATCTATCCCGGCTTCGCCGGTGCCGAGGTGCTGTACGACGACGAGGGCCGCGTACGCGGCGTGGCGACGGGCGACATGGGCCTCGGTCGGGACGGCAGTCCCGGGCCCAATCATCAGGCCGGGATGGAACTGCTCGCCCGCTATACGGTTTTCGCCGAAGGCTGTCGCGGACATCTGGGCAAGCAGTTGGAAGCGCGTTTTCGCTTGCGCGAAGGTGCCGACCCGCAAACCTATGGCATCGGCCTCAAGGAATTGTGGGAAGTTCCCGCCGAGCGCCACAGCCCCGGCCTGGTGCTCCACAGCGCCGGCTGGCCCCTGGAGCCGGACACCTACGGTGGCGGCTTCCTCTATCATCAGGCCGACAATCAGGTGGCGGTGGGATTCGTCGTCGGGCTCGGCTACGCCAACCCCTATCTTTCACCCTATGAGGAATTCCAGCGCTTCAAGACCCACCCGCGCATCCGCGAATTCCTCGTTGGCGGCCGACGTATCGCCTACGGTGCCCGGGCGCTGGCCGCCGGCGGCCTCCAGTCGCTTCCCCGGTTGACCTTTCCGGGAGGTATCCTGGTGGGCGATGACGCCGGATTTCTCAACGCAGCCCGCATCAAGGGCTGTCACGCCGCATTGAAATCGGGCCTGCTGGCCGCTGACGCCCTGGCCGACGCTCTGGCCGCCGGCCGGAGCCAGGACGAATTGACCGCCTACCCGGAAGCATTCCGCAAGAGCTGGCTCCACGACGAACTCCACAGCGCGCGCAATTTCAAGCCCTGGCTCGGCAAGGGGCTCAAATGGGGATCGCTGATGTTCGGCATCGACCAGATGCTCTTCCGCGGCCGGGCACCCTGGACCCTCCACCATCATGGCCCCGATCACGAGCGTCTGAAACCCGCCGCCGCCTGCCGCCCCATCGCCTATCCCAAGCCCGACGGCGAAATCACTTTCGACCGCCTCACCTCGGTCTCCCTGACCGGAACCAACCACGAGGAGGACCAGCCCTGCCATCTGCGCCTGCGCGATCCCGGAGTCCCCGTAAGGATCAACCTGTCCCGTTACGACGCGCCGGAGCAGCGCTATTGCCCGGCGGGGGTGTACGAAATCCTGGAGGGTCCCGACGGGCCCCGGCTCCAGATCAACGCCCAGAATTGCATCCATTGCAAGACCTGCGACATCAAGGACCCGGGCCAGAATATCGAATGGGTCGCCCCCCAGGGCGGCGAAGGCCCCAACTACCCGAACCTCTAGCTCTGCGGCGGTGCAGCAGGCTGGGAGGCAAATTCCGATATAATCCTTCGGGCTAATCCCTAGGGAGAACAACACATGGGCTTTCTTGCCGACAAAAAAATCCTCATCACCGGTCTGCTCTCGAAGCACTCGATCGCGTACGGCATCGCCAAGGCCTGCCACCGGGAAGGGGCCGAAATGGCCTTCACCTTCCAGAACGAGCGTTTCGCCGATCGCGTGAGGAAATTTGCCACCGAATTTGGCAGCGATCTGATTTACCCCTGCGACGTCGCCAGCGACGAGGAGATCAACCAGCTCTTCGTCGACCTCGGCGCCCGCTGGGACGGCCTCGACGGACTCGTCCATTCGATCGCCTTCGCACCGGCGGAAGCCATCGAGGGCGATTTCCTCGACGGCATCAGCCGCGACGCCTTCCGCATCGCCCACGAAATCTCGTCGTACAGCTATCCCGCGCTGGCCAAGGCCGCCCGGCCGATGATGAAGGGCCGTCGTGGCTCCCTGCTGGCGCTCTCCTACCTGGGCGCCGAGCGGACCATGCCCAACTACAACACCATGGGACTGGCCAAGGCCAGCCTGGAAGCCGCCACCCGCTATCTGGCCTTCTGCCTCGGCCCCGAAGGCATCCGGGCCAACGCCATCTCCGCCGGTCCGATCAAGACCCTGGCGGCGTCGGGCATCGGCAGCTTCGGCAAGCTGCTTTCCTACAATGCCCACCATGCCCCCCTGCGCCGCAACGTGACCATAGACGAAGTCGGCAATGCCGCGGCCTTCCTGCTCTCGGACCTGGCCAGCGGGATTACGGCGGAAGTCCTCTACGTGGACGGCGGCATGCATTCCACCGCCCTGGGCAACGCGGATCCGCTGCCCGGCTGACGGCGATCCGGCCGCAGGACCGGGGCGGCGAGGGCATGAATTGGCGTAAGATACGGCCCTCATTCGGCCCCGGACTGCGATGCAACTTGCCTTTTGCCTGTTCAAGTACTTCCCGTACGGTGGACTTCAACGCAAGTTCCTGCGTTTTGCACTGGCCTGCCAGGCCCGCGGACACGCCATCCGGGTCTATACCCTGGAGTGGCAGGGCGACCGGCCTGAAGGATTCGACCTGCGGGTGGCTCCGGTGAAGGCCTGGAGCAACGCCCGCCGCTACGAAAAATTCGTCGCCTGGGTCGGCGAAGATCTCCGCGCGCAGCCGGCGGATCGCCTGGTGGGATTCAACAAGATGCCTGGCCTCGACGTCTATTACGCCGCCGACCCGTGCTACGAGGAGAAGGCGCGTACCCTGCGCAATCCGCTCTACCGCCTGGGGTCGCGCTACCGGATCTTTTCCGCCTTCGAGCGGTCGATTTTCGGCAGCGACTCGAAAACCCGCATCATGCTCATCGCCCCCCGGCAGATCGAGTCCTTCCGCAAGCACTACGGGACCCCGGCAGATCGATTTCACCTCCTGCCCCCCGGAATCGGCAACGACCGCCGGCTCCCGGCGGACGCTGCGCGCCTGCGGGCCGAGTGCCGGGCCGAATTCGGGATCGCCGACGACGAGTTGCTGGTCCTGCAGATCGGGTCCGGATTCCGCATCAAGGGCCTCGACCGCAGCCTGCTGGCGCTGGCCCATCTGCCCGAGGATCTCCGGCGACAAACCCGCTTCATTGCCATCGGCGACGATGCCCCTGATTCCTTTCTGCGCCAGGCCCGGACCCTAGGGCTGGCTGACCGGGTGCGCATCATCGGGGGAAGGACCGACATTCCTCGGGTGATGCTGGCCGGCGACCTGCTCCTCCACCCGGCCTACCAGGAGGCCGGCGGCAACGTCCTCCTGGAAGCGATCGCCGCCGGACTCCCGGTCCTGGCGACGGCGGTATGCGGGTACGCCCACTATATCGACGAAGCGGCAGCCGGCCGCGTGATCCCCGAACCCTACGCCCAGGACGTGGCCGACGAGTACCTGCGCGCCATGCTGGCTGACCCGGAGGCGCGGCGCGGCTGGGCGCAAAGCGGGCTGCATTTCGCCCAAACGGCCGATATCTACGACAACGCGCAGCGCGCTGCCGATCTGATCCTCGCCCCCCAATGACCGAAATCAGCCTCCTGCCGCCTTTCGACACCCTGTGGGCGGGCCGCGACCCCTTTGTCGAAGTCGAAGCGCTGCAGGGCACCGTCTACCGGGAGCTGGCGGGCCGCCGGACCCTGCAGACGACCTGCGGCGGGATGTCGGTATTCGTGAAGATCCACCGCGGCGTCGGCTGGCCCGAAATCTTCAAGAATTTCCTCTATGCCCGCCGGCCGGTCCTCGGGGCGCGGGACGAATGGCTCGCCCTGCACCGCCTGTACGAACTTGGCGTTCCGACCATGGAAGCCCTGGCATTCGGCGAGCGCGGGACGAATCCCGCCCAGCGCCATTCGTTCATTGTCACCCGGGACATCTCGCCCAGCGAGAGCCTCGACGATCACACCCGCAGGTGGCCGGACACCCCCCCTGACCTCCGCTGGAAACGGCTCCTCATCGACCGGGTCGCCGACATGGTCCGCACCCTGCATGGCGGCGGCGTCAATCACCGCGACCTCTACCTCTGCCACTTCCTGCTCCACCTGGACCCGGCGCCGACTCCGGAGGCTTTCCAGGTTTCCCTCATCGACCTGCACCGCGCCCAGTGCCGGCAGGAAGTTCCCCGCCGCTGGCGGGACAAGGACTTGGCCAGCCTCTATTTTTCCGCCATGGAAATCGGCCTCACCCAGCGCGATTTCTATCGTTTCCTGCGCCGCTACTTTCAGCGCCCCTTGCGGGCGATCCTGGCCGAAGAAACGGCCCTGTTCCGCTATCTGGGGCGCGAGGGACACCGCCTGCTGCTGCGCTACCGCAGGAAATTCGCGCCGGGAATCGCATGATCCGCTGGTGGTCCGATCCGAGTCTGGCCGGGACCCCCTGTGGCGACGCCCTGGGTACCCTGGAGGCGGCATTCGCGATCGGCGGCGAGCAGATTGCCTGGTCGCCCCTCAGTACCGTCCATCGGGTGACCATAGGCGGGCGCCTCCTCTACGTCAAACGCTATGTCGGCGATCGCAAGAAGCTGCGCAGGAGCTGGTTCGGCTTGCGCAGCCTGGTGGTTCCCCTGCGCGTCGAGAACGAGTGGAAGAATCTCCAGGCCTTCGAGCGCTGGGGAATACCGACCGCCCGGCTGCTGGCCTATGGCCTGGAAAGGCGCCTCGGCCGCTTTACACGCGGCGCCCTGGTCACCGAGGCGATTCCCGACGCGGAGGACCTGGCCCACCTCGCCCGATCGGGCGACCCGCGACTGAAGGACGCCCGGTGGGTGGCCTCGGTTTCGCACCAGCTCGCCCGGGCGACGCGGGCCATGCACGCCGCGGGCTTCGTCCATAACGATCTCAAGTGGCGCAATCTGCTCGTGGATCGTCAGGACCCGCCCCGCCTCCATTTCATCGACTGCCCCAACGGCAGCTACTGGAAGGGCCCCTTCCTCCAGTACCGCATCGTCAAGGACCTGGCCTGCCTCGACAAGCTCGCCAAATACCATCTGTCCCGCACCCAGCGCCTGCGCTTCTATCTCGACTACGTCCAGCGTCCACGGCTCGACGCCGGCGACCGCCAGCGCATCGCCAAGGTCCTGACCTTCTTCACGGGCCGGGAATGACCGCGTCGGGCACGGCATCCCCACAACAACTGCGGGCCAGCGAGAGCGAAATCCCGTTGCCCTTTGCGGTCGATCCGGGCGACGGCTCGATGCTCGTGGTCGGCGAGATCGCCCGCCTGCTCCCCGGCCGGCGGCTGGCGGGAGTCGCGGACTGGCAGGGCCGACGGGTCTTCGTCAAGCTGTTCTACGGCAGTGGAGCGGTTCGCCAGGGTCAGCGCGAGCGGCAGGGACTGGAACGCCTGGCCGCCGCTGGAATTCCGACCCCGGCCCTGGTCCATGCCGGCCCCTGGAGCGCGGATGCCTACCTCGTGGTGACCGACTACGTCCCCGACGCCACGCCTCTCGCCGAAGAAGCTGCCCCGACGCAGTTGCTCGCCGCTTTTGCCCTGCTGGGCAAACTCCACCGCGCCGGCCTCGGCCATCGCGATGCGCACCTCGGCAATTTCCTTGCCACTCCCGCTGGGATTCTGCTCATAGACGGCGACGGAATCTACGCAGCCCGGGACAACGCCGCACTCCTCGACAATTTCGCCCTTTTCTGCGCCCAGATGCCCTCCCGTTGGCCCGTCCTCTGCGCGCCGGCCCTGACGGCCTACGGGCGCCCCCTCGACGCTTCCCGGGTCAGGGCAGCCGTCGACAAAGCGCTCGCACGGCGCCTCGCCGCCTATCTCGCCAAGTCCTTGCGCAATTGCAGCGAATTCTCGATTCTCCGCGACACGCGCCGCTGGAGCGTGGTGCGGCGCGACGCGGCCGCGGACTTGAAGGCACTGCTGGCCGATCCCGATGCAGCGATGCGCCAGGGTGAAATCCTCAAGGACGGTCGAACCTGCACCGTCGCCCGCGCGCGAGCGGGCGATCGGCCGGTGGTGATCAAGCGCTACAACCTGAAGAACTGGCGCCACGCCGTCTCGCGCAGCTGGCGCCCAAGCCGGGCATGGAACAGCTGGATCGAGGGCAATCGGCTGGGCATGCTCGGCATCCCAACCGCGCAACCCCTCGCTCTGGTCGAAGAGCGGCTGGGACCGCTCCGGGGCCGAGCCTTCCTGGTCGCCGCCGATGTGGACGGCCCGAGCCTGCGCGAACTGCTGGACCCGGATGATTCTCCCGAAGGGGCCGTTGCCGAATCCTTGCAATCACTGCTCGATGCCCTCTATCGCCACCGCATCGTCCATGGCGATCTGAAAGCGACCAACCTCCTCTGGCATGGCGGGGCGGTCCATCTCATCGATCTCGACGCCCAGATGCAACAGCATCGCCCCTGGCGCTTCCGGCGCGGCTGGGCCCGGGACCGGGAACGACTGCTGGCCAATTGGCCGCCAGACTCCTCGCTGTCCCGGTGGCTGGCCGCCATCGTCCCCGGCGGCGATTGATTCTCGTCCGGCGGGCTTCGCTGCGGCAGCGCTCAGCCCTCGGCTTCGCCGAATTGCATGGCGTGGAGCCGCGCGTAATCGCCGCCGCGGGCGAGCAGCTCGGCATGGGTGCCCTGCTCGACGATGTGGCCCTGGTCGAGGACGACGATCAGATCGGCCTTCTCGATGGTGGACAGACGATGGGCGATGACCAGGGTGGTGCGGTCGCGAGCCGCCCTTTCCAGGGCGTTCTGGATGTGCCGCTCGCTCTCGGTATCGAGGGCCGAGGTGGCTTCGTCGAGGATGAGGATGGGCGCGTTCTTGAGGATCGCCCGGGCAATCGCCAGCCGCTGGCGCTGACCGCCAGAGAGCAATACGCCGTTTTCCCCCACCAGAGTGTCGTAACCCTGGGGCAAGCGCTCGATGAACTCGTCGGCGTAAGCGGCCCGAGCGGCGGCGACCACCTGTTCCCGGGGCGTCGCCGCCAGGTCGCCGTAGGCGATGTTGTTGGCGATGGTGTCGTTGAACAGGGTCACCTGCTGGGTGACCAGGGCGATATGGCGGCGCAGGTTGCCTAGCCTGAATTCCTCCACGTCGATGCCGTCGATCAGGATCTGGCCTTCGCTGTGGTGATAGAAGCGCGGTATCAGGTTGGCCAGCGTCGACTTGCCGCTGCCCGACCGCCCCACCAGGGCCACCATTTGGCCGGGCTCGACGCTGAGCCGGATGTCGCGCAGCACGTCATGATCGGCGCCGGGATAGCGGAAGGAAAGATTGCGGATATCGATGCGGCCGACAACCCGTTCGGCTTCGACGGTCCCGCTATCGGTCTCGGGAATCTCGTCGAGCTGCTCGAAAATGCTTTCCGCTCCCGCCAGCCCCTTCTGTATCGTTCCGCTCACTTCGGAGAGTTGGCGGATGGGCTTGGGCAGCATGCCGGCTGCCGTCAGGTAGGCAACCAGATCCCCTGCCGTGGACTCGCCCCGCAGATAGAGGACCAGAAAGAGCACCACCGCCATGGTCGAGAAGGTCACCAACTGCAGGGTCGGGGTGAAACTCGCCGACGTCTTGACCATGCGCAGCTGACGGTCGGTGTTGTGGGCGCTGGCCTGGCGGAAGCGCTCGCTCTCGTAGGTCTCGCCGCCAAAGCTGCGGACCACCCGGTAGCCCTGGATCATTTCCGAGGCGACATGGGTGACGTCGCCCATGGCCGCCTGGATCTTCTTGCTCTGCTTGCGGAACTTGCGGCTCGCACGGCTCACCATCAGGCCGATGATGGGCAGGGTCACCAGCATGACCAGGGTGAGCCTCCAGTTCATCCACAACAGGTAGCCGAAGAGGAAGACGATGGTCAGCCCCTCCCGGATGATGACCTTGACGGCATCGGTGGCGGCACCGGTGACCATGGTCACGTTGTAGGTGATGCGGGAGATCAGGTGACCGGAATTGTGGCGGTCGAAGTAGGTGTTGGGCAGACGCAGCAGGCTGTCGAACAGCGAACAGCGCAGATCGTCGATCAGGCCGAGGGAAACCTTGGCGAGGTAGTAGTTGCCGAGGAAGGAGCCAAAACCCTGCCAAGTGCTGATCAGCACCACCAGGACCGGCACCCCCCAGACCAGATCGGTGACCCCGAGCAGGGGAAACTGAATCTGCGTCGCGCCCTGGGTCGCGGTCAGACCGTCGACGAAATACTTGAGCACTCCCGCCAGCATCGGCTGGGAGGAGGCGAAGATGAGGTAACCGACGACGCTGACGATGAAGGCGCCCAGGTAGGGACGCACGTAGCCGAGGAGCCGGAAATAGATTCGTAGCGACGACGCGGAGTCGGCAGAGGTGGACTGGGACATTCGGACGATCCGGAAACAAGCCGCGAGTTTAGCCTACCAGCCGGGTGCCGCTGGCGGCCGGTAGAATAACAATTTTGGGAATTGCCGTAGGCTGCGCCGCAAGGCTTCTTGGATCGGGCGCTTTCCCTTCAATCTGATGACCAAGCCCATGCCCTCCGCCCCAAGATTCCTGTCGCCAATCAGTTTTCTCGTCCGGCCCTGCGGCTTCCCCTTTGGCGGCAGGCCCGCGGCGAGCCGCCCATGAAGCGCGTCGCCCTGGAAGACTATCTCAAGCTGCGGGACGGGGGAGAACTGATCGAACGCGACCGCCATGGCGAAAAAGTGGTCCGTCGCCCGGACGGCACCATGCTCAAGCTCTTCCGGCGCAAGCGCCTGGTCTCGTCCGCCCTCTTCTACCCCTATGCCCAGCGCTTCGCCGACAACTGCGAGCGGCTCAGAATACTCGGGATTCCCTGTCCGACAGCGATCAGCGTGATCCGGGTACCGGCGATCGAGCGCGACCTGGTGCATTACCATCCCCTGCCCGGGCGTACGCTGCGCCAATTGCGGCCCGAACTCGATGACGACGCCGCCCGCAACCTGCGCCGCGACTTGGGCGAGTTCTTCGCCCGCCTGCACCGCCTGGGGGTCTATTTCCGGTCCCTCCACCTGGGCAACGTCGTCCTCACGCCGGAGGGCCGACTCGGTCTGATCGACGTCGCCGACCTCGCCGTCCGGCGCGGGCCGCTGGGCGCCAGTGCGCGACGCCGCAACCTGCGCCACCTGGCCCGCTATGCCGAGGACCACGCCTGGCTCCACGCGGACGACGCCTACGCACTCGCGTATGCCGAGGGGCTCCGCGATCCCTCGCCTCAGGGCTGAGCGCGGCTACCCTGCGGAGGGGACGCGCCGTCCCTGAGCGGCTCGGCGACCACCACCGCTTCGCCGGAATCGCCGGGAAAACGACGGACTTCCCGCAAACCGGATCGGGTCAGCCAGTCGCCAAAATCCGGGTCCTTGCGGGAAACCTCCAGAATCACCAGCCGGTAGCGGCCGGCGGCGACTTCTGCGGAGAGCTTGTCGCGATCCAGCTCCTTCCCGGCCCGGGTGGAAAAACGCCAGCCGGCGTAGTGGGCAGTCCGGGCGCTTGCCAGGAAGATAGACGGATCCTCCACCTTAGCCTGGGCGGCAAGCCACTGCCCGGCATCGCGGAACTGCCTTTTCTTGGCCCCGCCGAGCGAAGTCACGTTGGCCAGCGCAAGCACCACGCACAGCGCGATCACGCCCCACCGCCAGCGGGGCAGGCGATCGAGCAGACTCATGAGGCCCAGGGCGACGAAGGGCGTGGCGAAAAGGAGCAAGGGTCCCAGGTAGCGACCGGAAACGAACTGCATTCTGAGGACGAAAACGGCCAGAACCAGGGTATGGCAGACGAAGGCGACGGCGAGCAGGCTGTAGCGGGCCGTGGCCACTGGCCGGGCCGGGCTGCGGGCGAAGAACAACAGGGGAAGCAGGAAGGGACCGAATTTCCATAGGAGTTTCCAGGGAATGAGGGCCAGGGACCCGAAAAAAAGGATGGCATGGGCCGTCTGGGCCGAATCCCGGGCATAGGGATTGAACGCCTGGCCCATGGCCTTGGCGGTGGCGTCGAAGCCGGAAAAATCGAAACGGCTGATTTCGCCGGCGAGACGGGAATTCCCCGGCAAGGCACCGGAAAAATGGGCAATCAGGAGCGCGGCCAGGGCCAGGGCGGGCAGACTGCCGAGTACGGTCCACCGACGAAGGCGCGATGCCGGTGAGGCCTGGAAGTGCTGCCAACCCAGGACGGCGGCGTAAAAGACCGCGGCTTCGGGGCGAAAAAGCGCCGCCAGGGCGATAGCCGCCTGGATACCCAGCGCGAGACCCCAACCTGGCCGCGCCGGCCATTCGAGGGCCAGGCGGAAAGCCACCAGGGTGAAGAACCAGCAGCCGTACTCGCGTATCAGCTCATTGCGGTAGTCGTTGAGCCCGGGCAGGGCGAGAATCACCAGTCCCGCCAGCCAGGCCAGGCGGGGCTCCTGCCTGCGGACCATGTCGACCATCAGGGCACAGGCCCCGCCCAGGAAGAGAGCGTTGAGGACATGGCCGGCGGTCTCCGGAGCCAAGCCGGTGAGCCGGGACAGACCTCCCATGAGGACGGCCAGGAAGGGCCAGCTGAAGACCGCCTTGGCCGCCGGCAATCCGCCTTCGACAAAGGCGCGCGCCGCCTCCGAATACAGCATCCCGTCGCGATTGAGGCCGCCCGGGGCGAGGGCGATCAGGGAAAGAATCAGACTGGCGGCGAAGGTCCCCCAGACCGGGGCCGCTCCGCCCTCTGCCCGGAGCCAGGCGGCACTCCGGGTGACGAGGTTCACGGCTTGACCACCAGCACGTCTTCCATGATCAGGTAACGCAAGTCCGACCCGAAGAACATGTTGAGGGCATCGGTCGGCGAGCAGATCATGGGCTCCCCGCGACGATTGAGGGACGTGTTGAGGACGACGCCATTGCCGGTCAGGTCCTCCATGGCCTTCATCAGATCGTAGTAACGCGGGTTGAATTCCCGGCGCAGCACCTGGGCGCGGGAAGTGCCGTCTTCGTGGACGACCTCGGGCACCCGGGTTTTCCACCCTTCGGCGACTTCGAAAGTGAAAGTCATGAAGGGCGCCGGATGCTCGCTTCCGAGCATTTGCGGTCCGACGGTATCGAGCATGCTGGGGCAGAACGGACGCCAGCGCTCGCGGAACTTGATCTGCTCGTTGATCCGGTCGGCGACCCCGGGAATGCTCGGGCAGCCGACGATCGAACGCCCTCCCAGGGCCCGCGGACCGAATTCCATGCGCCCCTGGAACCAGGCCACCGGCTGACCTTCGGCGAGAACGCCGGCGATCCGCCGCGGGACCTCGCGGTCGCCGTCGGCGATCAATTCCCACTGGGGTCGGGCAGGATGGCGGGCGCAGGCGGCGATCACATCCTCGTTGGTGTAAGCAGGACCGAGATAGACATGCTCCATTTTCTCGACGGCAACGCCGCGTTCGGCCGACACATAGGCGGCGGCGCCGATCGCCGTTCCGGCGTCGCCCGAAGCGGGCTGGACGAAGAGCTCCTTCAGTTCGGGGCGGGCGATGATCTTCTGGTTGAGCTTGACGTTGAGCGCCCCGCCGCCGGCAAAAGCCAGCTTGCCCGTTTCCTTGAGGATGTCGCCGAGGTAGTAGTCCATCATCTGCAGGGACAGTTGCTCAAACAGCTTTTGCATGCTCGCCGCGTAATGGATGTAGGGGTCGTCGGCGATGTCGCCATGGCGCATGGGGCCCAGCCACTCGATCAGCCGCGGGGAGAAATAATAGCCCTTGTCCTTTTCCTTGTAGCGGCGCAGGCCAATGACGTTGGCGTAGTCGGTATTGACGATCAGTTCGCCGTTCTCGAACCGCGCCAGGCGGGAAAAGTCATAGCGCTCCGGATCGCCGTAGGGCGCCATGCCCATCACCTTGTATTCGCCGTCGAGCATCTCGAATCCGAGGTACTCGGTGAGCGCGCCGTAGAGGCCGCCCAGGGAATCGGGATCGTAGAACTCCTTGATCTTGTGGATGCGCCCATTCTCCCCGTAGCCGAAGAAGGTGGTGGCGTATTCGCCTTTGCCGTCGATGCCGAGGATCGCCGTCTTCTCCCGGAAGCCCGAGCACAGGTAGGCACTGGCGGCATGGGTGAGATGGTGCTCGACGGGAATGATCTCCGTCGCTTCCAGGTCGAATCCCAATTGCAGCAGGCACCATTCGATGCGCTTGCGGTAACGCTTGAAGCGGCGATTGCCGGCCAACAGGGCGTCGAGGGCGCGGTCCGGGGCGTACCAGTAGCGGCGGGCATAGTGCCAGCGCGCCTTTTCCGAGAGGGGGATGGGGGCGTAGGGAATCGCCACCAGACTCACGTCCTTCGGCTTCAACCCGGCAAACTCGAGGCAGAACTTGGCCGCCTCATAGGGCATCCGGTTCTTGGCGTGCTTGTCGCGGACGAAGCGCTCTTCTTCCGCTGCCGCGACCAGCTTGCCGTCGATATAAAGGGCGGCTGACGGATCGTGGGTCAGCGCGCCGGAGAGTCCGAGAACGTTCAGCGTCAAATCGGGATCCTATCTTGGAAGCGACACGGCGGTTCCGCCGCGGGGGCCAAGTATACCGGGTTCACCGCTGCCGCTGGCCTTACCGGCGCATCGCCGTCCGGTGCGCGGCAAGCAGCTCCTGCCAGTCGGCGGAACTCCAGATCGACTGATGGCGGGAAAGCTGATCCAGGTCGTGGGCGGCGGCACGCCAGGGGAGCCACGGCCGGCGCAGCTTCTCCAGGTCGATGAGGGCGATCTCCGGCCGCCCATCATCCCAGCGCACCATCACATGCTTGTCGTAGAGGCAGCTGTGCTGAAGGTAGGCCCGATGCAGGGTGCCGACGACGGACCCCACCGCCTGGGCGAGCGCCTTCAACGCGGGTCGGTCCAGGGGAGGGGCCGCATCGAGGGAGACGAATCCATCGAGGGATTCCGTCACCAGCAAACCCTCGAGGCCTTCTGAAGTTCGCCGCAGACCATGGAAAACGACCTTGGGAACCCGGATTCCCAGCCGGGTCAGGCGCTCGATATTGCGGTGCTCCCGGGCTGTCGTCGGCTCGCCGAGCGGGCGTTCCAGGGAGCGGTGAAGATGGTTGCACTGTTTCTTGACGTAATACAGCCGGCCGCCATGGCTCAAGCGCATCATGCCGCTCCAGCCGCCGCGCCGCTGGTTGGGCGTTTCGACCCAGTCGCCGGGCGCCTGCCACCAGTCCGCAAAGTTCCAGGTTGCAGGAGGGGAATCGGGAGTGGCGGAATTTTCCATCGCTAGGCCTCAATAAAAGCGGGGTTCGCCTTCGGGACGGGTCTTGAAGCGCCGATGCACCCAGTAATACTGGGCGGGCATCGCGCGCACCGCCGTCTCGATCCAGGCGTTCATCCGGGCCGTATCGGCGGCCACGTCTTCTCCCGGATAATCGTCCCAAGGCGGTTCGAAACTGACTTCGTAGCCCTCTCCGCCCGGCAGCATGCGCGTCAGACAGGGCATGATCACGGCACCGGTCATTTTAGCCAGCCGGGGCAGTCCGCTGACGGTTGCTGCCGCAATGCCGAAAAAAGGCGCGAAAACGGCATCCCGGCGTCGTGCATTGAGGTCGGGCAGGTAGTAGAAGGGACGGCCGGAACGCAGAGCCCGGACGGTGGCCAGGGTTCCGTCGTTGCGGGAAATGAGCTTCTGGTCGCCGAAGCGCTTGCGGCCGCGGAGCAGCAGCCGGTCGAAAACCGGATTGCTCTGGGTGGCGTAAAAGCTGACCGCGTCCACCCGCCGGGCCACGGCGACACCGCCGGCGTCGAGGCCGAGAAAGTGCGGAGCCAGAAGGATGATCGGCCGCCCCGAGGCCATCAGGGCCTCGAAGCGATCGAAATTCCTTACCCGGATCAGCCGATCGAGGCGCTCCGGGCTGCCCCACCAGAACAATCCCCGTTCGATGACGCTGCGGCCGAGCAGGCGGAAATGCTCGCCCACCAGCGCGTCCCTCTCCTCTACGGACAGCTCGGGGAAACACAATTCAAGATTGATCTGCGCGATCCGGCGGCGCTGGCGGCCGAAACGGAACAACAGGCTGCCGACGCCCCGACCGACCCGCGCCAGAAGCCCCAGCGGAAGAAAATGGAGGGCCCACAGGCAACTCGCCAGCCCCCAGCTCGCAGCGATGCGCAGGGCGTTCATCGGGAATGGCGCATGGCACTGGAGGACGCCGGCGGGCGCCCCTGGGAGTCCGCATCGCGGAAACGCGGAAGCCGCCCGGCAGCGGTCAGGAACGGTGCGGAAACGGGAAGACGGGGGCAAAGCGAGGCGTTCATGTTAGGCACACCGTCACGCGGACCGGATCTCCGGCGATCCATCGCTACGAAACAAAGAGGGCGCTGCCAAGACTCCGACCGCACCCGTGGGATACGCCTCGCCCCCTCGCCAAACCTGACCGGCCGAGGGGGTCGCGATCCGCCCCTTACTTTTCCTTCGCCTCCAAGGCGCCGGCATTGATTTCAACGTGATAGCGGGCGCGCAGGGCGGTCAGGTAGGCGTGGACCTCTTCCTGCATCGCCATGGTGTAGAGCTGGCGCAGCATCGACTGGCGACGGGCATCGTCGAATTTTTCGCCGGGCTCCACTTTGACCACCTTGAACAAGGCATAGCCCAGGTCGGGCAACTCGGCAGCGGCATAGCCGGGAAGCTTGGCCGCATCAACCTTGAGAATGGCACCCAGGGCCTGGGGCGGAACCAGGAGGGGCTCGAGCCGGGAAACGGTCTTGGGCGCTCCCCAGGCGACTTTGTCCTCACCCTTGCGCAAATCCGCCAGGCGGGCCTCGCCGTCGCGGACCGCCATGGCCAGCGCCTCCTTGCGCTTGAGTCCCGTTTCGATCGTCGCTTTGACTTCGTCGAAGGGACGCTGGGCCGCAGGCTTGTACTCCAGAATCCGGGCAGCCACCAGGGTATTGGGGGCGACTTCGACGGCCTCGGTATTGCGGTGGTTCTTGACCGCGTCGTCCGAGAACAGGGCAGCCAGGAGCTTGGGATTGGCGAAGGGGCCGCCGGCGGCGGGATTGACCTGGCGGGTGAGCCAGCCGGTCTTCTTGATCTCGATCTTGAGCTTCTCGGCCACCGGGGCAAGGCTATCCGGTTGCTCGTAAACCAGATTGGTAAAGGAATCGGCGGCCTCGGCAAACTTGCGCGATGCCGCAGTGCGCTTCAACTCGGTTTCGATCTCGCCGCGGACTTCGCTGAAGGGCTTTCCCTTGACCCCATGAACCCCGGTGACCTTGATGATGTGAAACCCGAATTCGGATTCGACCACTCCGGAAATGTCCCCTTCCTTGAGGGAGAAGGCCACATCCTCGAAGGGTTTGACCATGGCGCCGCGGGGGAAGAAACCGAGATCGCCACCCTTGGCCGCCGATCCGGGATCGTCGGAATACTTCTTGGCCAGGTCGGCAAAGGCGGCCGGATTGGCGCGGACTTCCTTGAGAACGGATTCCGCCTTGGCTTTCGCTGAAGCCTTGTCGGTCTTTTCGAAGCCGAGAAGGATGTGGGCCGCGCGTCGCTCCTCGCCGGCGTTATAGCGATCCTTGTGGCCTTCGTACCAGGCCTTGGCGTCGGCCTCGGGTACGGTCACCTGGGCGGCAATCGCATCCATGGACAGGACGGCGAATTCCGCCTGGGCCTGTTCCGGCACCTCGAACTGCCGGGGATTGGCGTCGTAGTACTTGCGCGCCGCGTCGGCTTCGAGCTTGACCTTGCCGACGTAATCCTCGACGGCAAGCCGGAATTCCCGGACTTCCCGCTTTTCCGCCTGAAGCGCCAGCACCTTGTCGCTCAAGGTACGGGAAAGTATGCCGGTCTGACCGATTGCTCCGGCCAGCTGCTGAAGGGTGAGATCCTGGCGCACGCGGGCCTCGAATCCCGCCATGCTCAGCCCCTGCGCCTTGACCGCCTGCTCGTAACGTTCGAGGGAGAACTTGCCGTCCACCTGGAGCGCCGGAATCGCTGCGATGGCCCGGCTCACGGCGGCATCGCTGGCCAGCATGCGGTTCTTCGAAGCCTCGAGCAGCAGCAGGCGCTGGTCGATCAGATCGTCGAGCACCACCTTGCGCGCCTCGGGATTATCGAGGAGTTTGGGATCGACGCTGCCATTCTGGGCGCGAATGCGCTCCTCCTGTTCCCGCAAAGCCTGCTGGAACTGCTGCGTCGTGATCTTCACATCGCCGATCTTGGCGACGGCCCCCTCATCGCTCACGTGGCGCACATAGGAATCGACCCCCCAGAAAGCGAAGGGGAGCGTGATGAGGGCGAGAAAGACCTGAACGATCCTCTTGTTGTTGCGAACGGCGTCAAACATGATCCTGGAATTCCCTGGTTAGGCGGCAAATACGGCGACTCGTCGCGGTCGCCCCTGCTTCCGCCGGCGGTTCATCCGCCCCAAAAAGTTGCTGATTCTACAGCAGAAGCCTCACGCGAACCATGACCGCTAACACCGCCCAGCAGGCACCCGGCCACGCGATATCCGACGCTTCACGCCAGCCCCAATCGCTCCAGGACGAGATCGGCGATCGCCAGGCAGGAAGTCAAGCCTGGGGATTCGATCCCGAAGAGATTGACTAGGCCGGGAACGCCATGCTCCGTCGGCCCTTGAACGACAAAATCCGCTGGCGGATCGCCGGGACCGGAAAGTTTGGGACGAATCCCGCTATAGGCCGGCACCAGGCCATCCGCGGAAAGAGTCGGCCAGTAGCGGCGGATGGCGCTGGCAAAACCTGCGCCGCGACCCGCATCGACGCCATAGTCGAGTTCTGAAATCCATTCGACGTCCGGCCCGAATCGACCGCTACCGGCCAAGTCCAGGGTCAGATGGATTCCCAACCCGCCCGGTTCGGGAATCGGGTAGATCAGACGGGAAAATGGGACCCGGCCAGAGCACGAGAAATAATTGCCCTTGGCAAAGTAAGCCGGCGGAATGCAAGCTCCGGGGAACCCGTCCAGAATCGCCGCCAGTCCCTGGGCGCCCAGTCCGGCGGCGTTGATCAGCCGATTCGCGCGGATGCGAGTCGGCTCAGCGCCCCCCACCTTGAGGACGAAGCCATCGCCCTCGACGATTCCCCCGGTCACCGGACTGAGATAGGCATAGGTCGCCCCCGCCGCAAGGCCGTCGCCGATCAGAGCCTGGAGCAGCCCGTGGCTATCGACGATCCCGGTGGCCGGCGACCAGAGCGCTGCGGTACAGGACAGCTGCGGCTCCAGGTCCCTGGCCTCGGCCCCCGACAACCAGACCAGATCGGTCACGCCATTCGCCCATCCCTGGTCGAGCAGACGACGCAGATCCGCCTCCTGCTCCTCGGCCGTTGCGACGATCAGCTTCCCGCAAGCCCGGTGATCGACTCCGCGCTCCCGGCAATAGGCGTACATCATCCGATTGCCGGCGACGCAGAGTCGCGCCTTGAGGCTGGTCGGGGGCGCGTAAATTCCGGCGTGGATGACTTCGCTGTTGCGTGAGCTGGTCTCCGACCCGGGGATCCGGTGACGTTCGAGGACCAGGGTATCGAGTCCCTTTCCGGCCAGAACCCTGGCGCACGCGGCGCCCACCAGCCCTGCACCGACGACGACCGCATCAACCGATTCCATTCCCTTCCTCAGCGAGTGTCCCGAATCCCGGACCCCAACTGGACCCGGCCGGACATCGAGCGGATGGGATCGGCAGGGAAACGCGCCCTGCTCCCAGGACGGACCTTGCGATGCGATCGCACCCGCGGCGTAGACGAATTTGCCGTACTCCAGAGACGCCCATCATTGCCTCTGCGGATTCCAAATCAACCGCAGGCGCGACCTTGGCGGACCTCGCCAGCCGCCTGCTCGACCTCCCCAAACTCCGTTGCCGAAAGTCCGGCCGCCAGGCAGCATTCTCGCGAGGTCACCGGAATTCCACCCGCGGGCAGATCTTGTTGAGTTTTCAGCGCTCGCCGCCCGAAAACGCCAGGCTCAATGGGCGAAAACCAGATTCTGGCCGAGCAGGCGGGTGAATTCCTCGCGAACCATCGGCCGTCCGAAGAGGAACCCCTGCATTTCCCGGGCACCGACCGCCTTCAGGAAACTCGCCTGGAGCGAGGTTTCGACGCCCTCGGCCACCACATGAAGGCCCAGGCCGGCGGCAATGGCGACGATGGCCCGGATGATGGTCGAATCCTCGCGCCCTTGTTCGATTTCGCGCACGAAGCATTGGTCGATCTTGATGGTATTCACCGGCAGATTGCGCAAGTAGCTGAGGGACGAATACTGGGTCCCGAAGTCGTCGATGGCAATCCGGATTCCGCTCCTCGCCAGGGATTCAAGCCGCGAGGAAATGGTCTCCTGGTCGGCGATGAAGACGTTCTCGGTCAATTCGATCTCGAAAGCGTCAGGGTCGATGTCATAACGGTTGAGCAGGGTGATCAGACGATCCCCAAAATCGGCATCTTCAAGAACCGCCGGCGAGATATTCACCGCCATGCGCGGCAATTCCATGCCCGCGTCGCGCCAGGCGTTGAGGTCTCGGCAAGCCCGTTCGATCACCCAGTCGGTAAGGGAACTCATCAGTCCGATTTCCTCGACCACCGGCAGAAAGGCTCCGGCAGGTACGGTTCCCTTCTCCGGATGATGCCAACGAATGAGCGCTTCGCAACCGATCACTCTCCGGGATTCGGAATCCACCTGGGGCTGATAGAAAAGGTCGAACTGATTGTGCTCGATCGCCCGCCGAATTTCGTTTTCCAAGGCAAACCGCCGGCTGGAAATCTCGCCCATGTCGGGGAGGAAATAGCCAAATCCGTTCTTGCCTTGGGACTTGACGTGGTACATGGCGATATCGGCATGGCGCACCAGAGTTTCGATATCGTCGCCATCTCTGGGGAAGATGGCGACACCGATGCTTGCGGTAAGGAAAACATCCGAACCTTCGATCATGAAGGGTACCGCCATGTCGGTCACCAGCTTGTGGGCTACGATTCCGGCGTCTTCGGGCTGATTGAGGCCGGTCAGCAAGACGATGAATTCATCGCCCCCCAACCGGGCCAGGGTGTCGGTTTCCCGCAGGCCGCCCTGGAGGCGCTGCGCCACTTGGCGGAGCAGCTGGTCGCCTTGCTGGTGGCCGAAGGTATCGTTGGCGAGCTTGAAGCGATCCAGGTCGACGAACATCACCGCGACCTTGGTCCCTGACCGCCGGGCCTGAACCATCGCCAGTCCGAGACGGTCGCAGAAGAGCGCCCGATTGGGCAAACCGGTGAGCGCATCGTGGTAGGCCAGATGGGCGAGGCGCTCCTCCGCCGACTTACGATCGCTCACATCGCGTGCCAACCCGTAAATGCAGCTGGTGTACCCGCGATTGGCACCGTTGGTCGCCGCGGTAAACCGGGCCGGAACGAGCACGGCGTCAAAATGGCGCTCGTCGGATTGATGGTCGCCCCGGAAAATGCG
>Ga0268298_10000130_pt1 | contig 94000 bp, 73 predicted proteins | sample WWTPWeurt_MetaG_FD_194462 | JGI IMG/M metagenome (GOLD analysis project Ga0268298, IMG submission 194462) | Activated sludge microbial communities from WWTP in Nijmegen, Gelderland, Netherland - WWTP Weurt | ecosystem: Engineered > WWTP > Aerobic digester > Activated sludge | place...
GAGTAATTCATTTGTACCTCTAATTACCTATACCAAATCGGATGAAATAACTTTATTGCTAAGCGATGGTACTTATTTCTGGACCTGTACCAAAAGTGAGATAATTCGCATTGATGCCGAAAATTCTGTGCTATTGAAATTTCCAAAAAATTTCACCAATACCAATTTTAATCTCGATAATGACCGCTTCTGGATTAGGGATAAATTTGAACTTTGTTACCTAGACATCTCTTCAGGAAAATTAGTAAAAGTTACTATAAATATAGAAAATTCCAAAAGCGAAAAAGAAGCTGCTCTTCCATTTATTTTCTTTAGAGACAGCAAAAACAACTCTTGTTTTCTTGCGTCAGATAAGCTGTATAAGTTTGATGCAAGTAACAATACATTTAATTCCTACGCTCATCTGGATGCTTCTCCAGATATAATTTCCACCTTTGATGGAGCTGTTTACTTCCAACAAGCTATTTATGTTAGCCTGCATTACTCCAACCTTTTAAAAATAGATAGTGAAACTGGAATATCAACCTTAATTAAATTGCCTCCATCGGGCGAAAAAGATAAAATTGTTGAAATAAATGCACTTAAAATTGGTAAGTCCAATTCCATTATAGTTAGTACTTCAACTTCAGGGATGTTTTCAATAAACCCCACTTCAGTGCAAGTTAGTCCAATTGTTTTCAATGAAACTCAACGCAATTTTAAAGATCTTTCAAACATCACATGCTTTCTCGAAGATGAGCATGTAGTATGGTTTTCATCACCCGGACTTGGCCTTGTGAAAGGAGAAGAGCTTAATCCATTATTCGCTTCTTTCCAACCAATAAATAGTATAACCGATCGCTTGTATGAACTTGCAAAAAATACGCGAAGTATTGCTTCCTATGATAGCACCCATTTGTTGCTTTCGACACTCAATGGCTTAATAAAATTTGATTTAATTAATCATTCCTTCGAACATTTAGCCTATGACGATTTCAGTAAAAAAGCCTTTGGTTCTAACCCCTATTCTAAAATTTTAGTAGATACTAAAAAGAATACCTGGATAGCATCTTGGAACAAACCTTTAATTTACATTTTAGATGCGCAACATAAAAGGTATGTTCATATTAATCCTTTCGAAGCAAAGGGAATTACAACCTATCAAAGTTTGCGCTCCTTGTTTCTCGATTCAAAAGGTAATCTTTGGTTAGGCACCGATGGGAATTTGCTGTACCGCGCTGCCATAGCTGATTTTGATTTTTCAAAACCTGATTTGCTCGAATTCAAAAAAATTGTTCCCTTAACGCAAGATCAGCAAACCGTAATTTTTAATACCTGCTTTTCGATTGCTGAAGATAAAGACGGGGATATATTGTTTGCTACTCAGCAAGGATTTTTTACCTATAGTTACAACAGCAAAAGCTTTACACAGTACACAGGAAATGCAAAAACAACAAATAGTATTAGCGAAAATGATGTTCGCTGTATTTGGGTTGACCGCGATAATATTATTTGGCTTGGTACAAATGGTGGAGGGTTGAATAGGTATGACAAACAAAAAAAAGAATTTAAGGTTTACACCACTAACAATGGATTGCCCGACAATACTATCTATTCGGTTCTTGAAGATGAACATGAAAATTTATGGATGGGAACCAATAATGGACTTTGCAGATTTAATAAACGAGATGAAAGTTGCCGCAATTTTTCGTCAAAAGATGGCGTCGAAAACTATGAATTTAATACCGGGTCAGCTTTCAAACTAGCCTCCGGGAAACTCGCATTTGGGGGTATAGTAGGTTTTACTCTGTTTCATCCCGATTCGATTCAATTTACGCACACCTCTCCCACTGTGGTGATTACACAATTTAACGTGAAAGACAAAGCTCAACTTATTTCATCTGAGGAGTTGATTTTTAATTATGACAACAATTATGTTTCGTTTGAATTTGCCGCTCTAAACTATTTCAGAAACAATGAAAATATTTATGCCTATAAGCTCGAAGGCGTTGATAAAGATTGGGTGTATTGCGGAAACCGGCGCTTTACAAATTATGCCAGTTTAGCACCGGGCAATTACACCTTTCGTGTAAAATCGTCGAATTCGTATGGAATTTGGAGCACTCATGAAGCTGAAGTGAAATTTAAAATATTAAGCCCCTGGTATACTAGTTGGTGGTTTTATGTGCTAGTATTTATAAGTGTTTTCAGCATCATTTACCTGTTATATCATTACCGACTGCAACAAGCCATCCAACTCGAATCGGTGCGCAACAGCATTGCACGCGACTTGCACGATGAAATTGGATCTAACCTTAGCAGTATTTCCTTATTTACCGAAGTTGCGAAAGAAAAAAGCACTACTTCTGAGAACGGCGTTTCCGGTATCCTGCAAAAAATAAGCGACTACACACAAACTTCGCAGGAAGCAATGAACGATATAGTGTGGATGATAAACACTCGTAACGACCGCTTTGAAAACATAATTGTGCGCATGCGCAGTCTAGCAGTTGAATTACTGGAAGCTAAAAACATTCACTTACACCTTTCTTTTGATGAACGTTTAAACCAACTTAAAATGGGGATGAACGAACGCAAAAATTTTTATTTGCTCTACAAAGAAATTTTGAATAATTGTGTGAAATACGCACAAGCAAATCAGGTTTGGATTGAATTAAGTCTGACTTCAAATTTAATTGTGCTCTCAATTAAAGACGACGGTATTGGCTTTGACCCGGCTGTACAATTGAATGGAAACGGACTAATAAATATGAAGAAGCGAGCAGAAGTATTAGGTGCGACGCTTAAGATTAACTCTTCAAAAGGAAACGGGACACATACCGAATTAACATTTCAAACATAAAAACTTGAATTATACCTAATATTAGGCATAGTTAAAGCTATTGATAAAAATTATATTTGTAATATGATAAAAGTTCTAGTATACGACGATAACAGTGGAAGACGCGAAGGTCTTCAGTTATTGATAAGCCAAAGTACCGATGTTACTTGCGTTGGTGCATACGAAAATTGCAAAAATGTGGTAGCACAGGTTGAAACATTAAAACCGGATGTGGTATTAATGGATATTGATATGCCCATTGTTAATGGAATTGAAGGGCTTAAACTGATTCGTAAGAATTTTCCGGATGTGATGGTATTAATGCAAACCGTATTTGAAGAAGAGGAAAAAATATTTGAAGCAATTCGTGCTGGCGCTCAGGGTTATTTTCTAAAGAAAACTCCACCTTCTAAATTAATTGACGGTATACGTGATGCATTTGAAGGAGGAGCTCCTATGAGTGCCGCAGTTGCTAAAAAAGTGCTCGAAGTATTTCAGCTCCAATCACAAGTATATAATACCAAACGCTTTGATTTAACCGATCGTGAAGTTGAAATTTTAGGTTTGCTAGCCAAAGGTATGAGTTATAAAATGATTGCCGAAACCTGTGGAATTACTTGGCATACCGTTAATTCCCATTCAAAAAAAATATACGAAAAGTTGCATGTTCACTCAGCATCTGAAGCAGTTGCAAAAGCTATTGAACAACGTATTATCTAAACAGCACTAGTCACCAAGCATAAATTCTTCCGGAATAGTGTCGCTTACAAGTGAATCTTTCACAAGTACCAGAGATTTTGCTGCGCCCTTTAGTTCAATCGATGGAACTAAATTTGCTTTTTGCTCTTCGTTAATACTTCCCTTTTTCAACATGTGCGCGGAAACAAGCGAGTAGTAGGAAGCAACACTCTCGCGCAATTTTCCATCAGTGTCAAAATTGTATTTAAATGCTTTGGGCCGAGGAACAATCATTGCCAGAAAAATACTCTCTGCCAAACTTAACTCAGAAGGCGATTTTGCGAAATAATAGTGACTGGCTTCACCAATTCCATAAATAGCAGGACCCCATTCAATGATATTTAAATACACTTCATACATGCGCTCTTTACTTGCAATTCTGTTATTCTCGATGAGCCAAACAAGTAATGCCTCTTCAACTTTTCGGGCAACAGTTTTGTTTCTGGTAAGAAATACATTTTTAACCAGTTGCATGCTAATGGTACTGCCTCCTCTGGCAAATCTTCCTTCCTTAAAATTAGCGCTGATTGAACGCTTAAAAGCTTCTTCATTAAAGCCATTGTGCGTATAAAAATTACCGTCTTCGGAAGTAAGCAGTGCAGATTTCAAAAATTCGGAAACTGAATTAATGGGCGTATAACTCGGATTAGAACTTCCTACCATAAAGCTTCGCATTGGTTTTCCCTTCTCGTAAGCGGTATAAATAAACGCTCCATTGAGTTTTGCAATTGGACACTTACCAAAATCAAGTATCTTAAATTTATTTTTACCCAGGTAGGAACTAAACTCCAAGTCGTCGGGATGCTTGGTATCAATAAAAAAATGCAACCGATAATTTACGGTTCCACTAACTATTAGTTGTTCAATGTTTTCGAACAACCCGCTTGGAAATGATTCAAAAAAATCCTGTGCATTACACTCTGCCAGCTTCGCATCCAGCTGTAACTGACGTGTTGGATACACCTGAAATTTTGCAAATGGTTGATAGCTCACTTTATTATAGGTAATGCTACTGCTGCTATCGAGCATGAAATAATTGGCTCCAATTTTACAATCAAAATTTAAGCGCTGCTTGTTAATAATAACATTGTTGGGAGAAATTCGCCAATGATTTAAACGTAGCATTAAGAGCGAGATATCTCCATAAAAATGCACTTCATTTTCAGTAAAATTTACTCCTTCCAAATTCATCTTCAAGGTATCGAAGCCTAACTGCAAGTTCCACTTTTGCTTGAGTATTGGAAATTGGGTGTTTGAAGAGTTATACGGATAAATCTTGAGCTTGCTCTTTCGCGAATCTGCTAAAATTGTACCTTCAGCAATCCAAGAAAGTGTTTGGGCATTTTCAATGAAATCAATACGTGTAGCAAATTTATTTTCTGAAATAGCAAGCTTTGGAACAAGAATTTGCAAGTTTAAACTATCACTTTCAATCTTAACTTGCGTGTTTGAACACAATAATTCAGCAGGTATCACATCAAATAGTGTAACAAATAGCTTTTCTGCAATTTCGTTGTAGTTTGCTTTTTTTAAATTATTGGTGTCAACAACTAATGTGTCACTTCGTTTCAAAAATTTAGTAAAGTTGGAATAGTCCTTATGCTTCACCAGATGCACAGCGACGGTTTGTACCGTCAAGTTGCTAAAGCGAATTTTTCCGCGAAGCAAGGGCCATATCCGTACTTTCAAAAAAACAGAATCAATTTTGACAAGTGTATCATTTTTTGAAGGTGCCAGTATAATTCCTTGTACTAACAAACCATTGATTCCTTTAAAATCAGCCGATTTAATTTCAATTTGTGTATTGAATTTTTCAGAAATTGAAGCGATTCGTTTTTGAATAATGGCGTGTAAAATAAAATTGCGCGCTCCAAAAAAAAGGATGAAAATGAACAGCAAAAAAAGGCAGCAAATTTTTAGTAGTTTAATGTAATATTGCTTCATACGTTTGTTATTGCTTACCTTAGCGCCAATTAAATGCGATGCAATTTATAAAAAAGTATCTACTTGTTTTTTCATTCTTCGGCTTAGCCAACTCCTGCTCATCAACATCTGATAACTTGCCGGGAAATTTAATTGTCAAAGACAGTATGATAACTGTGCTAATTGACATTCACATTGCTGACGCAGCTGCGAACCTGAGTAATTTTAACCAACAAGAATTACCTCCTGATAAGGAAAAACTTTTTCGTGAAGTGTATTCAAAACATGGATTAACCAAAGCGAAGTTTGATTCAAGTTTTATTTTTTATACCCAACATCCCGAGCTTTTTGAGAAAATATACGAAGAAGTAATTATTGGCTTGAGTAAGCGACAGGCTGAGTTATCGAAATAATCATCAATAAGGAGTTCGGAAGCACACTCTTGCAAATTTTTTGCTTGCTCTCAGGGTCTCCGTTTCTGCTTCAAAAAAGCCCATGTGGCCAGCGTTTTCGAGCGTTTGTGTATAAGTGTTTTTCGCCAATACAAAGAGCGGGCGAATGCGTTCAATAGGTATAGTGGTATCTAATTTTCCAACAATAAAAAATACAGGATAATTGGCTTGCTGCAACACATGCTCCTTATTTTTTCTGACTTTCATTCCTTCGAGTGCGGCAATTATCCCTTGCTGTGTAGTAGCAGTACTAATCTGTTGTGCAAATTGCAGCTTATCGCGAAACAACTCCGTATTCAAGGGTGCAAATAATTTCTTTGTAGCCTCCTTGGCATATACTTCCGGACTTTTTTTCACAAATTCTATTGCCTTATCTCTGTCGCGTTTTTTCTCGCGGGTATCGGCCAATGCCGTTGAATGAAATAGCACAAGGCCCTTTAGTGTTTCAGGGAAACGTTCAGCAAATGACAAAGCAACGTATCCTCCCATGCTGTGTCCAATTAAAATATAACGTCGTAATTGCAAGCTGTCCAATACCGCTTTTACACTTTGGGCCATAAAATCCATGCGGTGTACGTAGCCAAAACAATCACTATTTCCATGTCCGGGTAAATCAATAGCAATCACTTTGTATACACGCGCAAGTTTTTCGGCATAGGTACTCCAAATTTCTTTTGATTCTAAAAAGCCATGCAAAAGCACAATTGCTCTTCCCTTGCCTTTGACCGTATACGAAATAGTGCCGTATTTAAAAGATAGTTTTTTCATAGAATCTTAAAACGAAGATACTATTTCACTAAATAACCCTAAGCCATCCTTTTCACTTTTTGAACAATTACACCAATAAATTTTTTCTACTTTGCAGCTGAAATTGAACTATACTGTTTAAATAAGAGCCTGTATTTTATGAAAGCATACAACCCTAAAGACTGGACAAAACTGATTTTCGCTTTTCACAAAACCGATACTTTTCGGCAATTAATTCCTGCAATTATTGGTCTAACCCTATTTTCAACCGTGCTCTGTTATTTTATAGTTCACCTAAAATGGATTGAAATGAGAAGTACTACCGTAATGCATTCGCTGCTGGGATTTGTGATTTCAATGCTACTCGTTTTTAGAACCAATACAGCATACGATCGTTGGTGGGAAGGTAGAAGAATGTGGGGAGATTTGGTTAACAACTCGCGCAATTTAATGATGAAAATAAATGCCTTCATTCCTTCCGAAAAAATTGAATTGAAAAAACGATGGAGAATATTAATAAGCAATTATCCCTTTGCATTAAAAGAGCATTTACGTGGAGGATTTATAGCTGAAGAGTTAGAAGATACAGATACCTTAAGAGCAATTGAATTGCGCGAATACAAGCACATTCCGAATGTTTTAAGTGATCAATTCTTTAAAGAACTCGAAAATTTAAAAGTTGAAAAATGCATTAGCGACGAAAAAATGTTGCTCTTAAACGATGAGATTAAATCGCTTGCAAACATCTGTGGAGCCTGTGAACGTATTAAAGGTACACCCATTCCTTATTCGTATAGTACCTTTATTAAACGCATCATTTTTTTATATTCTATCACTTTGCCGCTTGGCTTAGTGGCCGATTTAAAATGGGCAACGGTTCCAATAGCAGTATTTGTATTTTATACTTTGGCGAGCATTGAGCTTATTGCGGAAGAAATTGAAGATCCATTTGGGAAAGACACCAATGACTTACCAACCGACGATATAGCACATCGCATAAAAGCCAATTTAATTGAATTGGAAAAGCGTTTCTAAAGATTTTGCTTGTGCGAAGTTTGACTTATCCTCGCATTAAACGCTCTATCTCATCCACTTCAATAGGAATATTTTTCATCAAATCAACCGGTCCTTTCTTGGTAACCAAAATGTTGTTTTCGATACGAATACCTATGTTTTCATCCGTAATATAAATACCCGGTTCACAAGTAAACACCATTCCCTCTTCGAGTGGTCGCTTAAAATCACCCACGTCGTGCACATCTAATCCTAAAAAATGCGAAGTGCCATGCATAAAGTACTTTTTATACAATGGTTTGTTTTTGTCTTGTTTTGCTACAGCTTTTGCATCAAGTAAACCCAATCCTATTAATTCCTTTTCCATCAATTTTCCTACCTCTACATGGTATTTTTCGATGGTGTTACCAACAACCAGCATTTTTGTTGCTGCACGCATTACGCGCAATACTGCATTGTATACTTCTTTTTGTCGTTTACTGAATTTTCCATTTGCAGGTACACAACGAGTTAAATCGGATGCATAATTTCCATACTCGGCAGCTACATCCAGCAAAATTAAATCCCCATTTTTACAAGGCTTATTATTTTCAACATAATGTAATACACAAGCACTTCCACCGGAAGCTATAATTGGTCCGTATGCAAATCCTTGTGATCGATTGCGAATAAATTCATGAATTAATTCCGCTTCAATTTCGTATTCCATTACGCCCGGCTTAATGAATTTTAAAAGCCGTCGAAATCCCTTCTCGGTAATGTTACATGCTTGTTGTATTAAGTCAATTTCGTGCTTCGATTTTATGGCGCGTAACTGATGCATAATTGGAGCCAAACGGTGATAAGAATGTAACGGAAAATTTTGGCGACACCAGTTAATAAATCGCGCATCGCGTGTTTCCACTTCAATAACTGCACGTGTATGTTCGTTGGTATTTAAATATACGTTTTGTGCACGGAACATTAACTGTTTAAAAATGGTGTTGAATTCGTGCAACCAATAAATGGTTTTAATTCCGGAAGTTGCCGTTGCCTCTTCTTTGGTGTATTTATGGCCTTCCCAAATAGCTATGTGCTCATTGGTTTCTTTTAAAAATAAAATTTCACGCAGTGCTCCATCTTTCGCATCCGGATAAATTACCAAAATGCTTTCTTCTTGATCAATGCCCGATAAATAAAACAAATCGGCGTTTTGACGAAAGCCCATATGGCCATCGGCATTAGTTGGCATAATATCATTGCTGTTGAAAACTGCAATTGAATTTGCAGCTAATTTTTTTGCAAAACGAAGTCTGTTTTCGCTAAATAATTTGGAGTCAATTGATTTGTATTTCATAGTTTATTAAGTGTATCAATCTGTTAGCATTCGCTTAAAACTTTCTAAAATAATATTTGTTTAAAGTTATTAAGATTCTAAATTTGTCAACGGTAAATATAGCTATTTTAACTCTTACAACCTCTATAAACGCTACAATCGCAATGAGTCATCAAAAAAAACTACTCGAATCATCTATCGGAAAAAAAATAATTATGGGTGTAACCGGCCTGTTTTTAATCTCCTTTTTACTTGTGCACTGCGCAATTAATGCTTGTATTTTTGCCAACGACGGAGGCCTACTGTTTAATGAAGCTGCACATTTTATGGCTACCAATATTTTAATTCGTACCATGGAAATAGTACTATTTTTTGGCATCATTCTGCACATAGTACAAGCATTGGTGCTAACACTGCACAACAAAAAAGCGAGACCCATTAATTACGCAAAATCGAATCCCTCAGCCAACAGCAAATGGTATTCACGTAGCATGGGATTGTTGGGTACTTTGCTTTTGATGTTTTTAATTTTACACCTGGGTCACTTTTGGGTTAAAAGCCGTATCACAGGATTGCCGGGACTTGATGCAAATGGACATGATAATTTATATGCTCAAATGCAACTTACCTTTTCGTATGGAGGAGGCGTTTTTGTGTATGCAATTAGTATGATATCATTGGCCTATCACTTATTACACGGTTTTCAATCTGCTTTTCAAACCTTTGGTTTAAATCATAAAAATTTTACTCCATTTATAAAAAAATTAGGAATTGCTTTTTCCATTATTGTGCCCTTTGTATTTGCCATGATGCCTATAGCCATGTATTTTGGCTGGATAAAATAAGCAAGGTCAAATACCTGAATTTTTCCAGTGCATAATTAGAAACTAAAAATAATATAACGACATTTTCACTATCAATACAAAAGATACATGAAACTAGATTCAAAAATTCCTCCAGGACCTTTAGCCGAAAAATGGACAAAACATAAAGCGGCAATTAAATTGGTGAATCCTGCCAATAAACGAAAACTCGAAGTAATCGTAATAGGAACAGGTTTAGCAGGTGCTTCTGCAGCCGCCAGCTTAGGTGAACTTGGATATAAAGTAAAAGCATTTTGCTTTCAGGATAGCGCACGCCGAGCACATAGCATTGCAGCGCAAGGAGGAATAAACTCAGCCAAAAATTATAAAAATGATGGTGATAGTGTCTATCGTCTTTTTTACGATACCATTAAAGGTGGCGACTTTCGAGCACGAGAAGCGAATGTGCATCGATTGGCTGAGGTAAGTGTAAACATTATTGATCAATGTGTTGCTCAGGGAGTGCCCTTCGCACGCGATTATGGCGGTTTACTCGACAACCGAAGTTTTGGTGGTTCACAAGTTTCGCGCACATTTTATGCTCGCGGACAAACCGGACAACAATTATTATTGGGTGCATACTCCGCATTGAGTCGTCAGGTTGGGTTAAAAAATGTTGAAATGTATACCCGCCACGAAATGATTGAGGTGGTAACCATAGATGGAAAAGCACGTGGAATTATTGCGCGTGATTTGGTAACAGGAAAACTCGAACGCCATTTTGGACATGCAGTTGTATTAGCAAGTGGAGGGTACGGAAATGTTTTTTTCCTTAGTACAAATGCTATGGGAAGCAACGTTACAGCTGCCTGGAAAGCATATAAACAAGGAGCTTTTTTTGGAAATCCTTGCTTCACACAAATTCATCCAACTTGTATTCCGGTTAGTGGCGATTATCAAAGTAAATTAACCTTAATGAGCGAGAGTTTGCGTAACGATGGCCGCGTTTGGGTGCCAAAAGCAAAAGGCGATAAACGTAAACCTCAAGATATACCTGAAGAAGAACGCGATTATTACCTCGAAAGAAAATATCCTAGTTATGGAAATCTTGCCCCGCGTGACATTGCCAGTAGAGCCGCTAAGGAAGCATGTGATGATGGACGTGGTGTAGGTGAATCGGGTTTGGCGGTGTACCTTGATTTTGCTGCTGCTATAAAGCGACTCGGCAAATCGGTAATTGAAGCTCGTTATGGAAATTTATTCGACATGTATGCACATATCACTAACGAAGATCCGTATCAGGTTCCGATGCGCATTTATCCGGCTGTGCATTATACCATGGGCGGTTTGTGGGTGGATTATAATTTAATGACAACTGTTCCAGGATTGTATGCTACTGGAGAAGCTAATTTTAGCGATCATGGAGCCAACCGATTGGGAGCTTCTGCTTTAATGCAAGGACTTGCCGACGGTTATTTTGTTTTACCTTATACCATTGGGGAGTATTTAGCCGGTGAAATTTTTACGAAAGCTATACCAACCGATCATCCGGCTTTTGTTGAGGCAGAGGCGAATGCAAAGGCAAGAATGGAAAAATTACTTTCGATTCAGGGATCAAAAACCGTAGATGATTATCACAAGGAATTAGGAAAAATTATGTGGGATTATTGTGGTATGGCGCGCACTGCAGAAGGCTTAACCAAAGCAAAAGGTTTACTCAAAGAATTACGCAAAGAATTTTGGAACAATGTAAAAGTTACCGGTGGTATGTATGAAATGAATTCTGATTTAGATAAAGCCGGCAGAGTTGCTGATTTTATTGAATTAGGTGAATTGATGGTGAACGATGCTTTACAGCGAAATGAATCTTGTGGAGGACACTTTAGAACCGAATTTCAAGATGAAGGTGAAGCAAAACGTGATGATGCCAATTACGCCTATGTAGCAGCTTGGGAGTTCAAAGGAATTGATTCAGAACCACAATTGCACAAAGAAGAATTAGTTTACGAAAACATTAAACTGGCAACCAGAAGTTATAAATAAACACTATTAATTTCTAATAAGCTCTATAAACAAACTGTTGGTAAGGAATATAAATTTTTGAAACCCGCACCAACGGCTTATTTAAAAGTATTTAAAAAATAAATTCATGAAATTCACACTAAAAATCTGGCGACAAGCCAACGCAACATCAGAAGGTAAATTGGTGAATTACCCAATTGACAATATCAGTGCAGATATGTCGTTTTTAGAAATGATGGATGTGCTTAATGAGGAGTTAATCCGCAAAGGCGAAACTCCTGTAGCCTTCGACCACGACTGCCGTGAAGGTATATGCGGAATGTGCAGCATGTTTATTAATGGTCGTGCACACGGACCAAAAAAAGCAACGACCACCTGTCAGTTATACATGCGTAATTTTACCGATGGTGAAACCATCTATGTAGAACCTTTTAGAGCTGCTGCTTTTCCGAATGTGAAAGACGTAGTTGTAGACCGTTCCTCCTTCGACAGAATTATGGCTGCCGGAGGATTTGTTTCGGTAAATACCGGTCAGGCAATGGATGCAAACAATATTGCTGTGAACAAAGACAAGGCCGATTTGGCCATGGATGCTGCTGCTTGCATTGGTTGTGGCGCATGTGTTGCTGCCTGCAAAAATGCAAGTGCGATGTTGTTTGTAAGTGCTAAAGTTTCTCAATTTGCACTATTACCACAAGGACAAATTGAGCGAGAAAGACGTGTGTTGGCTATGGTAAATCAAATGGATGAAGAAGGTTTTGGAGCTTGTACCAATACCGGTGCTTGTGAAGCCGAATGTCCTAAAGAAATTTCAATTAGCAACATTGCTCGTATGAATCGCGAATACCTATCCGCAAAAGCAACTAATTAATTAGCTTATTTTTATTTGCCTTTTAAAACTTTCTTCAAGCGAAATAAAGGTTTCCGTACGCGAAACTCCTTTTATGCTTTGAATTTTTTCGTTTAATACTTCACGTAAGTGATTGGTATCGCGGCAATATATTTTCGCAAACATGCTGTAGGTTCCAGTTAAATAGTGTAGCTCAACAATTTCTTGAATTTTTTTCATGCGTGCTACGGCTTCATTGTATTCAGAACCTCTTTCTAAAAAAATACCTAGAAAGGCACATATATCAAATCCTATTTTTGTTGGATCTATTTCGAACTGAGCTCCTTTAATAACACCCATTTCCTGCAATTTTTTCATCCGTACATGCACCGTTCCTCCAGATACCAGTAGTTCTTTAGCTATTTCGGTAAAAGGAATCGTTGCATCCTTCATTACCATCGATAAAATATCCTGATCGAGTTTATCAATTTGATAAAGATTCTTCATATTATTGAACCAATTTTAAATTATTGGCAACAAATCTATACATATTTTACATTTTTTCTAAAAATTAATAAGCAATGGTGAAAATATACTAATACACTTCAAAGAATGCTATTTTTGTAGTGGTTTTAATGGGTTAGTTAATTATAGCAGAAGGTTGCATCCGCGAATATCGCTGTTGTCAAATCTGCCAAGCACTTCAAAAGAGTTATCATTAAATACTCTACCTAAATCTTGGGTTGAAATGAAGCTGCAGGAATTGAGGTTAGCGAGATCGATGACATTTAGGCCTCCGGTTTTTTGGGTTAGAACCGGACTTAAAGGATCATCGATCTCTCTTGCTTCTACACGCATCCAAGGCGGACACATAAAAATTCCTTCTCCTTTTGAGTATGCTTGCGAAAGTAATTCAGTCATTCCATATTCTGAATGTACCTGATTTACTCCAAATGATTTAGTTAGAGTTTCGTGCAAATGCTTGCGTATAATTTCTTTACGTCGCCCTTTCATACCACCGGTTTCCATTACAATGCAATTGTTGAGTTGCAGTGTATATTTTTCAGCGAAATCAAGTAATGCATAACTTACACCCAGCAATAACGTTTTTTGGCCCTTTGCTGATAGTTCTATCAAGGTATGCTTCAATTTATCATCAGCATGCAAATAATAGCCACTGTGCGGATGATTGGATTGTTTTAGCAGATCATCAACCATGTAGATTAAGGAAGAGCCGCTACGCTCTGAATATGCCGGCAATAAAGCCAAAATGCAATAGTCCTTCGGATACCCATAAAATAATTCAAAAGTTCTTTGGTAACTTTCTTTGTAAAGACTGGTCTGCACTACATTATGCAAAGATGTTGTATTGCCGGTTGTACCGCTACTGCTAAACACTATTTCGGGAGCTGCGTTTCCTGAAACAATGTAGTGGGTTTTAAAAAAAGAAATAGGCAAAAAGGGTATTTCTTTACTGCTATGTACCTTATCAGGACTAACGTTTAAGGCATTTACAAAATTTCGATACACTTCACAATGCGCATATTGATAATGAAACACAGCCAATGTGCAAGCTTCAAAGGAGGCTTCGTTTGAAATAGAAAAAATTTGTTCTCGAAGTTGGTTCAGCATAGTAAATTAGCCTTTCTTACAGCAATTCGATTAATTTTAATTGTATATTTGTTGTTCACGAAACATGAATAATTTTTCAAAAATAGCAGTATTTATTTGGCTTCTTGCTGTACTTGTTTTCGCTGCATGTAAGAAACATAGTTCCTATCCGGTTGAACCAGAAATAAGTTTTAAGAGCTTTGAGAAATTTGGCAAAGACTCTGCCCGTCTCATTATTTCTTTTACGGATGGTGATGGAGATATTGGACTCGGTCAAGGTGATACAGCTGAACCTTACTTATTTAACTTTTACACCCGGTACTATCAGAAAATCAATGGAGTCTTCACAGAAAAAACGCTATCTCCTCCATTCAACTACAGAATTCCCATTTTATACTCAGGAAAAAAACCTAAATCACTAGAGGGTGATATCTTGATTACTTATTTAGCTCCAATATATTTTCCAACCTCATCAAGCGATACCATACAGTATGAGGTGTATATTAAAGACCGAGCTTTAAACACAAGTAATTCTGTTAGAACCGGTGAAATAATATTTCCTTAAAACTGGTTCTATTTTTCCTAATTTAAATTAGCTCCTTGTTCTATCCAAACCCCAACTAATTCTCGCTCTTCTTCGGTCATGTTTGTTTTATTTCCTTGAGGCATTGTTTTAGTTTGAACAGCACGAATTAAAATTTTATCTGCCATGCCCTTTATTTGCTCGGGCGTATCGTACATCACCCCGTTGGGCGCAATTACTTGTGTATTGTCGCTTGGGTGACTTGAATGGCAAGGAGTACAACGATTTTTAAAAATTGTTTCAACTTCTGCAAATGCTACCGGAGGTAATTCCTTTGCCGACTTTTTTCGTTTAGGGGCTGTCATCAGCATCATTAAAATGAGCAATGCTCCCACTGCCGGAATTAACCAATATAGATTTTCACCCTTTTCGTGTTTATTAATAAAATGCCTGGCTCCTGCTCCTGCCAATGATATACCGGTTAAGATTACCCAGTTCATATCATTTCCAAACGTGCTGGGGAAGTGATTACTTATCATGGTAAAAATTACAGGAAACGTAATGTAATTATTGTGCAAAGAGCGCAATCCGGCATTCTTGCCCAAATTTTCATCCAGCGATTTACCTTCAATTGCAGCCTTTACTAGGGCTTTTTGTGAGGGGATAATAACAAAAAACACATTGCCCACCATGATAGTACCAAGTAAGGCACCTACATGTATAAATGCAGCCTTCCCATCAAATACATGTGTTAAGAAATAAGCAATTAGCACAACCAGTGAAAAACCAATTGTGGCAAAAACAGTAGGGTACTTCTTTAAGGGCGATTTGCACAATGCATCGTATAAAAACCAACTACCAATAAGTGTAGTTAAACTAATTGCAATTGCTTGCTCAACACTAAGTTTCATAACCGAAGCGTTCACCAGGTAACTTTGAGCATTGGAGTAATACACAATTACAAGCAGTAAAAATCCGGTAAGCCAGGTAAAATAAGCTTCGTACTTAAACCAATGTAAGGTTGCAGGAAGCTTTTCGGGAGCGATTTTATACTTCTCAACATAATAAAACCCACCACCGTGTATGGCCCATAAATTACCGGCTATTTCATTGCGCAGACCATATTTACGATTAAGGCTGTTTTCAAGAAAAATAAAATAAAAAGAGGCCCCAATCCAAGCTATCCCAAAAAGTATGTGCGCCCATCGCACCAGTAAATTAAGCCACTCGTGCACGTGTGCTCCTAAACCGGTAAATAGCGTATAACGATAAGCCGCGAATAAAATTAAAAATGCAAAGGATAGATATAGAATAATGTTCATGATGTCGCGCACTTCATCGCGCAACATGCTTTGTAAACGTTGTTGAACTTCGTTTTCTGCTTCAGCTACTTTTAGGGTAATTCCTTTGTGCACATTTTTCAGTATCAAATAAATACTGAAAAACGCTAAAATTGCAATACAAAATATATAATCAGTAGCAGTAAACATCTACTTAATTTATTACCATTTCAGGAACATCACCTTTAATTATCAGTGTTCCTTCAGTAGCATTTTTAATTTGTTCTATACTCACTCCGGGAGCCCTTTCGAGCAAAAGAAATCCTTCTTTAGTTACTTCAAGCGCAGCTAATTCTGTGACTATTTTTTTTACACATCCCACACCTGTTAGTGGTAAAGTACATTTTTTAAGCAGCTTCGATTCACCAGCTTTGTTTACATGTTGCATGGCCACAATAATATTTTGAGCAGAGGCTACTAAATCCATAGCACCTCCCATACCTTTAACCATTTTGCCCGGTATTTTCCAATTGGCAATGTCCCCTGTTTCACTAACTTCCATAGCGCCTAACACGGTTAGTTGCACATGCTCCCCTCGAATCATTGCAAAACTCAAAGCCGAATCAAAAAACGAAGAGCCCGGAAGAGTTGTAATGGTTTGCTTACCTGCATTAATTAAATCGGCGTCAACTTCATCTTCAGTGGGAAATGGACCCATTCCAAGCAAACCGTTTTCAGATTGCAAAATTACATTCATCCCCTTGGGTATATAATTGGCAACCAATGTTGGAATTCCAATTCCCAAATTCACATAATATCCGTCTTTTAACTCTTGTGCGATACGTTTCGCTATTCCATTTTTATCTAACATCTTTTTAAAATTTGATTATTCAAAAGTATAAATTCGTACGATAGTATCGCTTTCCAACTAAAATTAAAACATTGAAACTGAATTAAAACTTTCGCATGATTAGAATTTATTATTGGAACGCAAATTGGGCTCCTGCCTGCCGTAACTAAGCAATCGCTATGGCAGGCAGGGATTCTTATGATTATCGTTGATTTGACTTCGTTGCAAATAGTACTTATCCCTTTCAGTTTTATGGTTTCTATCACTAGTAAGCAAAAAATAAACTAGGTATAATTGCGGATAAGCCTATAAAATTTCCACCTCATTCAATAAAAAAAGCCTGCTGCAATATGTGCAACAGGCTTCAATAGGAATCGGAAGATTACTTTACTACCACTAATTTAGAGGTAGTGCTCGACCAATTTGGACTTACAATTTTACAAAAATACAAGCCCGAATTTATGGAGCTAAGGTCTAATGTTAGTTCATTGTTTGAAATAGAATTTAATGCCTGTTTTGCAATTACCTTACCTGTATTATCAAACACAGTTAAAGAAGCATTTTGTAACATTTCAGCATCCGTGCTAAAAGCAAATGTTGCATTAGAATTTACAGGATTCGGGAATACTGAAAATAAATCTTCACTGGCAATATTATTTGTATTTTCTTCAGCCAATCGCTTTACAGAATTCTTTTTAAGAATGGTATACGGATACCATTGAAAACTATTTAAGGTACTATTCCATTTACCCGGATTTGCTGCTTTGTAATTATCGTATGCAGTTTTAAATAATCCTTCGGCACAGGCCATGGTGTTACCACTAACCTTTAAAAAGGGTCCAAGAAAATCGCACCAACCGTTGTTAAATGGGTCATTTGCAACAGCATCACTTTGATTGGTGCCACATAACAATATAACAATTTTTGAATTTGCTTTTGTTGGACCACTAGATGCCGAAAAAATATCAATTCTGCTCTGAATACTTGATAAAAATAAACTATTCGGATTGCATTTGTAATTGCTGATATAGATTTTGTCGGCTATGTTATCAATAAACTGAGCCTGTGTTTTATCATCATATGAATCTTTATCAAGGTATCCCAGATACACATAAATATTCAAAGGGTCAACACTAGCCGATCTTAAACATTGCATGTAATTCATCATGTTTTGAAACACACGATAAGCTGAATCTCTGCGTGCAACTGTGTTAAATGTATTGGTATTCCAAAATTCGAATTCAGAAACCATGTGATCAATCTTAAATGAATTAAGCGCATCAACACGAGCAGAAGAAGTGAAAGTTGCTTCATCTATTTCAGTTTCGCTTTCAGCTGCTAGCGTCGAAAGATTTGCCGGATAAAAAGAATTGTGTTCGTTTTCTTCCACCTCATCTGGCGCATCTTTTTCCTTGAAATACGAAGTAAATCCATTTGTATTCGTCATCATTCTTTTTTGCAAAACGCAACTTGAGCTAATACCATTATATGCTGCTACATAAGATGGAGTTACCGGATTCCATATTGTTACACCTACTTCTGTAATACCGTATCCTCCAGTTTTGGCTTTTGTAATAAACCGTTTCAAGTGGTCGCTATAACTTAATGCACCATACATTGAAGTTGGGAATCTAAGCACATTCCAAATATCATAGAGTGTAATTCTTGAAAATTTATTGGTTTTGCAGTAAGCCAAAAGTGCATCTTCTTTTTCGTAAATACCATCCTTATTAGCATCCACTCCTAAAATAGAATGTACTGCATCAATTCCTTGCTGTGGACCATAAAAGGCACTGTTGAAACTAAAAAATTCATTTACATACAATCCACGTGGTTTAGGTGGTGTAGTTGGGCAATTGCTCATTGCAACCGGGGTATAGGTACATGCAGTACACTGAGCCTGAATTTGTTGAAAGGAGAAAAGAGTTGTAATCAGAAGTAGAACGATAGCTTTTTTAGTGGTCATAGATAAGGTGTTTGTTCTAAGAATTTATGGCTTACTTTGAAAAGACGAAATACATTTTTTCAAATTGCCTGCATAGATATACCTATCTTACTTGATTAGCGATAATTTTTTGCTGAATGGGAAAAAAACGGCGCCTATATAGAACTTTATACCATTGAAAAGTTTAAAAACTGCCACCATGTCCCGTATGTTCACTTTTCAAATTTACTATCTTTCGGGAAATCAAAAACTACTACTTATGGAAGATTTGAAAATTATTCGTAACCAACTAACAGGAATATGGCAAGTATTTGAATTAGGGATTAATCAGGAAATAGAAATCTATTCTAATATTATTGAAAATAACATATCATTTCAAATGACGGGAATGGACGATAGGGATACATTCTATTTAGTAAAGGAGGGTGTTGATGTAAAGTTACACCGTAATGGCAGTAAAGATGTTTACACTATTCACTACGTAGAGCCAGGAAAGTGGATGCTTTGGTCAATAGACTCCAAACCTTACCTTTTTTATCGACTCGTTTTTGTTTTAGAAGAGAGACAATCCGCAGCTCTCCGCGCTGCAAGTAAAAATAACGGTTCTCAATAGTTTCGATAAATGTTTCGTTCATTCCTAAGAACTTACCTGTAATAATGTAAGCAAATGCTCTTACAAACCTTCTCAAGATGGTAGAAATTATTACATTAATTGGCTTTCCTGCTAATGGTTCTGTGTTTTTATCTAATTGAGTAGCGTCTTCTATTAACATTTGCTATTGTGTTGTTGGAGTTTCATAGCAACCTCTAGATAAGCCGCTTGAAAATCAATTAATGGTAATACTATTGGGTGGACAAAGTTATTTGCAGCACAAAAAGTGTTTAGCTTTTCTTTTTTCATCTTAATTTTGACCATCAGGTCGTCAAAATTAGTTTATTTTTTTTTACAATCCAAACTAAGCAGCTATTAACTGTTTATATTTTAATCTCCCATGACAGTCTTTAAGAGCATCAATAAACCGAAAACTATTGCTTTCGTGTCGGGTGTTATATCTAAAAGAAAATTCATTTAGGTATGCTTGTAAGTGTTTTCTGCTTAGTTGGTGGTATGTTCCATCAATACACCTTTTAACTACAGACCAGTAATTTTCAATAGTATTTGTGTGAACTCTACCTTTAACATATTCTTTTACGCCGTGATTTACTGATTGATGTGCGTATCTATCTTTAATGATTTTATTGTAGTAGTAGTAATGTTCATCAGTATATAGTGTACTTCCTTCCTGTACGTGTTTTTGCAGAAAATCAATAACAACAGACCGTTTTTCATCTTCTATATATTTGGCAATAACCAAACCGCCTCTTTGAACAGCACCAACGACCATCTTCTTTTCGGTTGTGGTGTATTTTCTCTTTTGAAATTCAACAGGGATTAAAGGTTGAGGTGCTAACTTGCGTTTGCTAGCGTGTTTATTAGAATCTAAACCCCCTATATACCCCTCATCAGCTTCAATAACACCGCTCAACTTAATGCGCTCGGTTTTATCTTTTAACATTGCTCTAAGTCTATGCAATACAAACCACGCTGATTTTTGCGTACAACCAATAGTGCTAGCTAGCTGCAAAGAACTAACACCTTTTTTATGGTTAAGAATAAGATACATTGAAATCAACCAAACTCTTAAAGGCAGTTTAGTATTCTCAAAATATGTTCCTGTGGTTATGCTAAATAATTTGCGACAATAAGCACATTTGTATTTACCATGCCCTTTGCAAACGTACGTTTTAGCCCCTCCGCAATGAGGGCAGGCTCTTTCACCGTTCCACCTAAGTTTTTCAACAAACTGAATACATTTTAACTCTGTATTGAACCGCTTAGTTAGGTCGCCAATGTTTTTAAATGTTAGGTCTTTTTCTTTCATATTGTTTATAGTATAATACTTTATACTAACAGGATAAAAAAATATATTTACTTCCTAGTAGTAGAAAATTTGGTTTTAGATGTATCAATAAACTTAACACCGTCAATAATTACAGCTTGCATTTTACCCTCACGAATCATTTTGTAAATGTACACAGGTGTTATGTTCATTGACTTTGCACAGTTTGTTATTGTTTTAAGACTATCAATGTTTTGCGTTCTCATGGTGCAAATATATAAAATTAGTATAATACTACAAACTATTTTTTATTTAAAAAATTATTACTAATTTTGACCATCAGCCCGTCAAAATTAAAAATGATTTATTTATAATAAATAACTACCCAAAAATGATTTATTTTATAAAAAAAACAATGATTAAAATATGTTCAAAGTTTAATTTTTGGGGCTACAAAGGAGATAAAGATTATATTTCAGAACTCAACACAAAAGCTCAACAATATAATAAACTCCCGCAGCAAGTCCGCCAAATATTAGGGAGAAATTGATTAAGCTTTGCTTTAGAATTTCAATTTTTGCAATTCTGTTTTTCTCGGTGTATTTCCCATTTTGAATAAATAAATACCCACTAAATGTAATCAGGAAATAAGTAGGGCTTTGAATCGGATACGGGTATCTTATATATCCATCTGACTGAAGTTTTTCGTTCATTTCATCTATTTCAACCTGTGTTACATTATGTTTTTCTTTAAAGGTTAAATCCTCTGCCGCCTTAATGGTTATTTCCTTCTGTTCCTTTCCTCTATCAATTTGTTCTTTGTGTAATCTATCCAGTTGGCTGTCCAAAATAAAATAGTAATTTTTTTTCATCATTATAATTTTAGTTTATAACAAAGAAAGCAAATAAAAAAACAAACTGTATTTAACTCAAAAACCGTTCTCAAACATTATTGTCAGACGTAAAGGACTGAAAAGCAAACACGACACAAGCCAATAGAATCAACCTACTTAAAGTGTTTGGTATAAACTTGGGTATAGATGCCAAAAAAACCAATCCAAAAAGGAAGTTTCAAGAAAAAGCTAAAAAGACAGGATTCTGGGAAAATACCTATTTTGATCTTACAGTTCTTTGCTCAATGCGCTTTTCGTAATTTTTACCTTCGAAAATTCGTTGAACAAAAATTCCGGGTGTATGAATTTCATCGGGGTGAAGTTCGCCGGGCTCAACCAACTGCTCAACTTCGGCAATAGTAATTTTTCCGGCAGTTGCCATCATGGGGTTAAAATTACGTGCTGTAGCTTTGTAAACAAGGTTTCCTTGAGTATCACCTTTCCAGGCTTTAACAATTGCAAAATCGGCTTTTAGCCATTCTTCCATGAGGTACATTTTGCCATGAAACTCACGAATTTCTTTTCCGTTTGCCACTTCAGTTCCATAACCTGCAGGTGTAAAAAACGCAGGAATTCCGGCCCCTCCCATTTGTATTCGTGTAGCTAAAGTTCCTTGAGGTATCAAATCAACTTCGAGTTCGCCACTCAGCAATTGCCGTTCAAATTCAGCATTCTCACCAACATAGCTCGAAATCATTTTCTTAACTTGATGTTCTTTCAATAATAAGCCCAATCCAAAATCATCCACCCCGGCGTTGTTGCTTATACAGGTTAAACCTTTTACACCACTTTTAACGAGCGCTGTAATACAATTTTCGGGTATCCCACACAATCCAAAACCACCCAACATCAAGGTCATGTTATCTTGTATTCCTTTTATTGCTTCTTCTGCACTTGCAACCTTTTTATTGATCATACTTTTATTAATTTGGATTCGAAATTAGTAATTTCAAAAAAACTATCTTTGAAAAAAACACACTAATTTGAATTCATTCACGTGAAGGAAAATTTTAAATCGCACCTTGCACTTTTTATAGTTGCGCTCATTTATGGAGCTAATTACACTATTGCTAAAGGCGTAATGCCCACTTACCTTGAACCATTTGGTTTTATTGTAGTGCGTGTAAGCGGTGCCGTGATGTTGTTTTGGATAACCGGAATTTTTGTTCCTGAAAAAATTAACCGCAAAGACATTCCCCTTCTGGCTTTTTGTGGCTTGTTTGGAGTAGCCATTAATCAACTGTTGTTTTTTAAGGGGCTAAGCATGACCACTCCCATCAATGCAGCCATCATTATGGTAATTACTCCCATTTTAGTATTGTTGGTAGCTACCTCGGTGGCCAGTGAACGCATTACTCCTAAAAAACTTTCAGGAATTTTGATAGGCTTATTAGGTGCTATTATTTTGCTTTTGGTAAAACACGATTTAACCATTGGTTCGCTTACCTGGAGAGGCGATTTGTGTATACTTATTAATGCAATTTCATGGGGAATTTACCTGGTAGTAGCCAAACCTTTAATTATGAAATACCGCACCATAACCGTAATAAAATGGGTGTTTTTATTTGCCTGGTTTTATGTATTACCCTTTGGATACAGTGAATTTGTTGAGGCCGATTTTTCGATGATGCCAACCGACATTTTGTTATCAGTGGCATTTGTGGTTGTAGGCACTACCTATTTTGCTTACTTATTAAATAATTATGCCTTGCAAAAAGTGAGTTCATCAGTGGTAAGTATCTATATCTATTTACAACCCTTGCTCGCTGCAGGAATAGCTGTATTCCTTGGTCGAGATGATATTGATGCTGTAAAAATAGTGTCCGGTTTGTTTATCTTTATTGGGGTGTACTTGGTGAGTTCTGCAGATAGGGCTAATCGCAATCAAAACATTCAGTAAGTTGGTATGAAATCGGAAGAGAAGATTCAAGTAGCGCTTCTAAAATCCTTGTTAAAAAATAAAAAGGCAGTAATCGCTTTTATGCTCAGCGTTGCGCTAGTTTCCATCGTGTTTTCCGGACCATTTTTTTTGGCCCCTTTGTATAAATCTGAAGTTATTTTTTACCCTCCCAACACCAGTTCTAATAAAACACTGATTCAATACGATGTTCGCTTTGGCAGCGAGAAAGAAATTGATCAACACATTCAAGTTTTAAAATCCAATTTGGTGCGCGATTCGGTCATAAAAAAGTTTAATTTGATTGCGCATTACGGCATTGATACAACTAAAACGGTTTGGCGCTTTTACTTAAATAAAGAATACAACGAAAAAATAGCCATTGAACGAACCCGATACAACGCTTTATCGGTAACTGTTTTAGATACTGATCCTGTTTTGGCAGCAACTATTGCTAACAACATCGTTGAAATTACAGATGCAATAAAAGCAACCATCCTACGAAAAAACCTGAGTACCGCCTTAAGCAATTTGGAAAAAGATTACAGCAATAAGGTGAAAGAATTTGATGTGTTTGCTGCCAACATTAATCGAATTGTAAAGGATAATTACATTCCTAATTTAAACTTAAAAAATGAATCCTTTGTGGAGCGAATGAAAAAACAAATTGACTTAATTCGTGAACTTACCAACAAAGGGAGTGCTGATTTTGATTTAAAAAAACAATACAACTATGAAGCGATGCTGGCACAATTGGCCGAATTGCAATCGAGTTATGAGCAAGCCTCGAGCAATTTAAACACCAATTTTCCAACCTGTTATATTATTTCTCCGGCACAAGTAAACTATCAAAAAGATTCGCCCAATCGTTTGTTAATTGTAGCTCTCACAACAGTATTAGCAGGACTGTTTTGCATCGTTTGGATGCTACTTTCAATTCAGCTTAAGCAAGTAAAGCATGCCTTGGAAAGTTGACTCCACCGGCATTTCGAAAACCTTTTATTTTGCCGGAGCCTTTTTTATTCTGGCTTGCGCTTTACTTATCTCCTTAGGAAATCACTTTGTTTTAATAAGTTCACTTTGCATACTGGTAGCAGCCGGTTATATACTTTCAATTAGCAACTTAAACTATAGCTTTTACTTACTTGCCATTTTATTGCCTTTCTCCCTAAAAATTGCTTTGCCCCTATCTGATATTGACTTGGGTTTTCCTTCTGAAGCTTGGTTGTTTATTCTGCTCATTGCTTTATTTGCATTATGGATTCGGAAAGGTTTTGTTAGCAACGAATTTCTGTTGCATCCTGTGAGCATCTTGCTACTTGTTTATTTGTTTTTTTGTGGTATAAGCGCTCTAAACAGCAGCCTATTCTGGATATCTGCAAAAGCCATCAGTGTGAAAACCGTTTATATCCTAGTTTTCTATTTTGGAATTAATTCAGTGTTTAAACATACAGTAAACTCGGTTAAACTACTGTTTATTGCTTACAGCATTAGCATGTTTCTTGTTTCACTTTACTTTTTGTACAACCAATCAAGCTATAATTGGAGCAAGCAAACTGCTGCATTTGCTGTGAATCCATTTTTTTCTGATCATACCATCTATAGTGCTTGTTTGGCTTTTGTTTTGCCCTTTCATGTTTTACAAATTTTCAGGCTTAAGAAGGAGCAAAATGCTATTCTACTCCGGTTAATACATAGTTGCTTTAGTATTGTTTTTTTGACAGCGCTTTATTTTACTTTTTGCCGAGCCGCCTGGATTAGCTGTGTTATTGCTTTACTTTTGGGAATAGGAATCAAACTTAAATTAAAAACAAGATTCTATTTGGCGGTGATAGGTGTAACAGGATTGATTGCTGCACTAAATGCTGAAAAACTTACGAATGCTTTTTATGAAAACAAAAGCATATCTACTGCTGCAACTACAAGTGCCATTGAGCAAACACAATCCATAACCAATATTACCACCGACGTTTCAAATGCCGAACGTTTAAATAGATGGAGTTGTGCTTGGCGCATGTTTAAAGATAGACCAATGTTAGGCTTTGGACCGGGAACTTTTCAATTTCAATATTTAGGCTATCAGTTAGAAGATGAGATTACCTATATTAGTGTGTTTAGCCCTTACAACATTCCGCTCGGTCGCGGAGGTTCAGCACACAATGAGTATTTATTATTGCTTACCGAAAGCGGAATTTTTTCACTTGCAGCATTTTTGTTACTTGTAATTTTGCTGCTTAAAAAGAGTCTTCAACTTTTGTTGAGATGCAACAATACTGAGAATTACAACACTTGTTTGTATTTGTTGTTAGGGTTAGTAACCTACTTGATACATGGATTGTTTAATAATTACTTGGATACTGATAAAACTGCTTTTTTACTTTTTTCAAGTATGGCTTTATTGGTTCAGCTGGATCTTGATTTTAAAAGTAAAATCATAGTTCCAAATTAATACAGGTAATGATAAAATTGATTATAATTCAAATCAAAACACAGTGCAACAGAGTTATTAATAGTGTTTGTTAATGTATTACTTCCTTCAATACAATTGAGAGTTTAGGTAATAAAATTCATTACAATATTAAATTATAAAAATAAACAATGATTGTACATATAAAAAAAAGCCGACTCATTGCTGAATCGGCTTTTCCATTAATAAAATGAAAATTATTGCATCACCACTTTTTGGATGGATTGATGATTTTTATCGCTCATGGTTTTTACTAAATAAATACCGGCTTCCATTCCTTTGCGTTCTAATAAATAGCTGTTTGCATTTACATTGTTAATTTGTTTAACCAAATTACCCAAAGCATCATAAACATAAATTTGTGCAATGTTTTCGTTGCTGCTTATTTTGATATCGGCTTGAGAAGGATTTGGATATACCGAAACCGCTGCCTTTTGAGAATCAATTGACTTAATTCCAATAGGTGCACCCGGTAAGCCTAATACTTTTGCAATACGTGGAGCAAGATAACCTTGGATGGTATCAATGTAAGCCATTCCCTTAGTTTTGCTCATATTTGGATTAGTTGCCAATCCTGCATTGTGATTCGTATTTGCCGGATCCCACCATTCCCAAGGACCTGCTTGTGGACCTGGAAGATAAAATGGCATTAAGCTGGCATACCCACCATTTACAGCATTTGCTGCAGTAGTGTAGGGGTCGGTATAAGTTACATTGTTGATGATATTATTGTTTCCTAATTGGTTGGCTCTGCGAATTACATCATGACTTCCGCTTACGTTTACCACAAACAAATTCAACACTGGAACGATAACAGCTCCATAAGTGTATGGAGCAAATGGATCGCTTGGAACGTGAAATGCAACCATTGGAATATCACCTGCTTCTAACCAAGAAGAATCTCCTAAAGCACCACCTAAATTAAAAATCATACTAGCCTTATCTGAATAAGTAGGATGATTTTGTGAAGGAGAGTTTAAGAAAGTTGAATCAGTACCCCCAAAGTTACCGGCCAATGCCTGGTTTACATAAGGAGCAAAAGAAGCATCTAAAAATTTAGTTAGGTTTAATTCTGCCACTTTATCAAGCGAAGCATACGCAAAGGCAATATACCCGCCGGTTCCTTGACCACCGATTACAAATTTGCTGGTATCAACTTTAAAGGTATTTCCACCTACAGTGAAATTTTCGCGCATAAAACGAACTGATGTTTTAGCATCGATAATTCCACGGTATACAGCATTTAATAAAGTGCCGGTACGAACGTCTTGGTTAGCACTTTGTGGATTCCATCCTAAACGATAAGACACTGCACAAGCAACATATCCGCGTTTTGCAAATCGGCTGCACATTTCAACTACTGCACTGTCCGATTTTGATCCTGTTGGTGAACCATTTAAAGGAGTTGGTAAAAAACTTCCGGTATGTAAATAAATTACAACAGGTCGCTTAGTAGCTGTGTCGCCAGTTGGCTCATACACATCCATAAATAAATCTTGCGCTACAGGAGAACCTGTTAACACCGAAATATTTCGGCCGTATTTTACATTCGGCGTTATAGTAACATTGGTAAATACCTCGTTCAGGTATCGTTGTGCAAAGCTATTCTCCACAGAGAAAAAAAGCAAGGCAGCAAGACTAATTTGTAACAGTTTTTTCATAGGCTATAGGTTGTTTAATTGACTTTATTAGATTTAAACAAAAGTATTTGTTTTTTTATAATTTGCACCATCCTTCAACTAAAATATTCGGCGAACCACCGAAAATAAAGCTAAAGCATGTTAAAAAACTACAGATTTCCCAAGTCAAATAAGAGTGAAACATAGGCCAATCGGCCAACTCGAGGACCACCATACACTTGAAACTTTTTATTGTTTAACACATTAGAAGCTCCGACTTTAATGGTAGTATAGATTTTCGGGATAGTATAGTTCACCTGCACATCTAACATGTCGTAAGTTGGCACTTCTCCTGTAAATTGGGGTGAGCCTTCATAAACAAAGCCTTGAATCCATTTATAATTAATACTATATCCCCAGTGGCGCATGCGTAATCCAAAAACAGTGGCTTCAATGTCGCGTCCTGAAAAAGTAAGGTTGTATTTATGCTTGGGCGTGTTAAATGCCGGAATAATTGGATCAATAGAATCTTTTTGATTTAACACATTCCATGAATAATTTCCTCCTATTGAATAATAGTTTCTGAAAAAATAAGTCATTCCTATTGAAAATCCTTGAGTCGTAACTCTGTCTTCGCTATTCGCTGCAACCCGATAAACCTGCGCTTTGTAAACAATATTGGTTGCTGTATCGTAGTCTAAATTTGCTCCGATCTTATATCCAATAAAGTACTTGTAAAAACTATAATAATAGCTGGCATCTAAAAATAAATTTCGTAATAAAATTAAGCGTGCCCCGAACTCAAGCGATTTTACTTGCTCCGGACGAATTGGCTTTACATTGAAATAACTCAAGGTATCGCGTTTACGAGTATCTAAAAAATCATACAAAGAAGGAATGGTTACCAATGAATCTACACCATCAATATTACCCAGCAAAATTGCCCTTCCCACGTTGTAGTACAAATACTGGTCAGTAAGTGTTGGGTTGCGGATGGCCGAAGAAAAACTTGCCCTAAGCACATATTCCTTCGCGATGGTGTATACTGCCGATAATGCCGGAGAAAAAACAAAATTAAAATTTTGGTTCTTGTCCATACGACCAGTTAAATTTATTTTGAATTTTTCGTTAAACAGCTTCTTTTCAATACCGGCATAAATACCAAATTCCTGATTGGTGATTCGTTTGCGATGATTGATTTTAGTAGTGCTTACAATTTTATTGTTGTCATTGTAAACTGTATCATAGGTGCTATAAAGTGTATCGCTAAAAATAGTTCCTTTTGAATCGGGGCGGTACATTCGGTAATTTCCGCCCACCGTAAAATCAAAAACGGAAGGAGTAAACTTGTACTCTCCTTGCACATGATACAGCGCGGATTTGTCGTAAAATCGCGAACCACCGCTAGTAAAAGAAGTCCGTGATGTAATTTCCTTTAAAGCATTGTTGTATTCTTCGGTACCCGGGTTTAAGCGCCCGAGGTATCCAAAAATCGGATTCCCAACACCATCCGCATAAGTACGCGCATTTTGATGGTAAAGTAAAAGCGAATCGGGATACTTATCGAGCAACTCACTTACTGCAGCATAATAAGCGGCTGCTCCGGCGCTACTAGTTGGCGGACTAGGAAAGTCGGGTAGTTTTTTTACTTTGGCCGTATTGTACAAACTCCAATAGTTGCGGTATTCCTGCGACCACCTGTCGTCGGGTTTAACTGAATCCTGCAGCAGTAAAGCCGTGAATACAGCATCGTATGACTTTCCTGCATTTTCGTTTGTTGCATAAGCCCGTATAAAATACTTGTTTTCCTTTTTTAATTCAATTCTGTTTTGAAAAAACAATATATCCTTTAAACTGTAACGGTTATCGCCCTGATAAACGGTTGTACCATTTCCAAAGTTACTGGCATAAATCACCTCAACATCCGGTTTGATTTTATAATGTAATGACAATGCCGCTTTAAGATTCTTGGTGTTGTAATCAACAATATCCTTTTCTTCGTATCCGGTACGATTCCAGCGTTTCAGTCCGGGGAAATCCTTGGGGGCACCGGTATCTCCTCTTTGCACTTCATCGCCGTAGCGATTCACTGCATCGTAACCGCCGGGATTATCAACTTTAGTTAAGGATTGAGGAGTGGCATCTAAATTATCGGCCACCCAATCGTTGGCGCGCATGTAGCAGAAGTTAGCTTTGATAGCAAATTTATCTTCCCCTTTTTTATTTTTAAATGCTTTTGCATAACGTAGCGCACCTTCAAACAGTTCACGTTCGCCGGTTTTAATACTTGCGCTAAATCCCTGGTGAATAAAGGGACTTTTTGTGTTCATAGAAATCACACCATTGAATGCATTAGGTCCGTAAAATGCAGAGCTTGCACCAACAATTAAATCTACCTTTTGCACATCTAATTCAGAACATCCTAAGAAATTCCCTAAGGAAAAATTCAATCCGGGAGCTTGGTTATCAACACCATCAATAATTTGCAAGGACCTCACAGGCGATGTGCTATTAAAACCACGAGTATTTATCACCTTAAATCCAATGCTCGCAGAAGTAAGATCTACACCTTTGAGTTGACCGAGGCCTTCATAAAAATTAGCGGCGGATGTTTGTTTAATGCCAATAATATCCATTGATTCCACAGTAAGTGGCGATTCCTTTTGCTTTTCGGAGATACGCACGTCGGTAATTTCTACACCTTTTAGCTGCACCTCATTTGTCTTAAGTTGAAAAGTAATTTTATCGGATAGGCTATTAATGGTTTTTTCGGAGGCAAGGTAACCTACATAACTGGCTTGTAAAACTAGTGGTAAGGCCGCATTACTGGTAAATTTAAAGTTTCCGTCAAAATCAGTTACAGCTCCGGTTGTTGTTCCTTTAATTACCACACTCACTCCCACAAGTGGCTCTCCGGATTTAGCATCTTTAACGCTGCCACTTATACTTTGAGCTTGGCATAGATGCGCCGTTAAAAAATTTACAGCCCAAAAAGCTAATAGAAACAAATAGGTATAAATAGGCCTAGTTTTAAGTATATTTTTACGCATATGGAACAGCTATTACAAGCAAATGAAATCAATTCCTTTTTGGAATGCAAATTTTAAAGGCAAATTTCCATCGAATTGTGCGAGTCAATTTTCTAAAACTTTTATCTACCAGCCCTTCATTTGGAATTATTTTGCTTGTTTAGAAAAACATAAAAGCTTTCTTAATTAATTGGTACTTGTAGTTTTAGCTGTTTGATGCTAGAATTGCTCCTAAAAATAAAAATTTCTAATTGGTTGCTTTCAAAGAATCTGAAAATTGTATATGTTTGCACCCGATTTCAAAAAAAGGCTTTTATTTTCATCTAAATGACCAATAAATTCAATACTTTCAGAACTTTTTTATCAGGTATTTCGCTGTTTTTAGCACTTACGCTTGTTAGCACCCCCATATATTCGCAAACCCATGAAAGCGATTCGCTTGTTTCAAGCCATATGGATACCCTTGTTGCTGAAGAACATCACGGAACTGAAGCACATCATGAAGAAGGTCCAAAAAAATTCGATGCCGGTAAATTAATCTCTGAACACATAGCAGATGCACACGACTGGCATATTATGGGCGAAGGTGAGCATTCGGTTGCTGTACCACTACCTATAATCGTATATTCAAGTGAACGTGGACTTGATGTATTTATGAGCAGTAATTTTTCACACGGCCATAAAACTTACAAAGGCTACCAGTTAAAAGAAAATAAGATAGTGGCAGTGAATGAGATGGAAAGCGTAGATGCGCACGAGGCTACTGTAAACGAAGCTTTAACTGCTGAACTCTATGATATTTCGATTACCAAAAATACTGCAACTTTGTTATTTAGTGTAGCACTTTTGCTTTACATAATGATAACCGTAGCCAGAGCTTACTCTCGCAATCCGGGTAAAGCTCCTAAAGGTCTACAATCATTTGTTGAACCGCTTATTATTTTTATCCGCGACGACATTGCTAAAGCTAGCATCGGGAAAAAATATGAAAAGTTTATGCCTTATTTGTTAACGGTTTTCTTTTTCATTTTGATTAATAATTTATTAGGGTTAATCCCTGTTATCCCAGGAGGAGCCAATCTAACCGGTAATATTGCTATTACAATGACTTTGGCTGTGTTAACTTTTATCATTACGAGTATCAATGGTACAAAACACTATTGGATGCACATAGTTGCCATGCCGGGTGTTCCAAAATGGGTGCTTTTGTTATTAACCCCAATTGAAATATTAGGCGTGTTTTTGCGTCCATTTGTATTAATGATCCGATTGTTTGCGAACATAACTGCAGGACATATCATTGCTTTATCGTTTTTTAGTTTGATTTTTATTTTTGGTGAGATTCATACCGGAGCCGGTTTAGGTGTATCGGTTGTATCTGTTGCATTTACTGTATTTATGGGCTTCCTCGAAATATTGGTAGCATTTTTACAAGCTTATGTATTTACCCTATTATCTTCAATTTATTTTGGCGCTGCTGTTGAAGATTCGCATCACGATACACATGATCATGATGCACATGTAGAAGAAGCAGCGATTATTTAATTCGTTTTTTTTGTTTAACCTTTAATCTATAAATCAAATGTTGTCAACAATTTTATTACAAGCAGCAGAGCAAGCCGGAGGCCTAGGAATAGGATATGGTATTGCCGCATTAGGAGCAGGACTTGCAGCCGTTGGTGCTGGCCTAGGTATTGGCCGTATCGGTGGAAGTGCATTAGAATCAATTGCTCGTCAACCGGAAGCTATTAACGATATCCGTGCGAACATGATTCTTACTGCAGCGCTTATCGAAGGTGCTGCCTTCTTTGCGATGGTTGTTGGACTTCTTGTTGTTTTCAAGTAGTCAAAAACAAAACAAAAACAACTGCAACGGTTGGTTGCAGTTGTTTTTTAAAAAATGATTTATTGTTACTCAAAATCTAACACTAAAAAAGCAAACACATGGAATTAGTTACCCCCGCATTCGGCCTCGTTTTTTGGATGTCGATTACTTTTTTAACAGTGCTATTACTGTTGAAAAAATTTGCCTGGAAGCCAATCTTAAACATGATTAAAGAGCGTGAGGAAAGTATTGAAAAAGCACTTTCTTCAGCTGAAAAAGCAAAAAACGAAATGGCTTCTTTAAAAGCCAGTAACGAGAAAATCTTAAGCGATGCTAAGTTAGAACGTGATGCTTTATTGAAAGAAGCTCGCGAGTTAAAAGAGAGCATGATTAATGAAGCAAAAGGAAAAGCGAGTGCTGAAGCAGATAAAATTGTTGCTGCTGCTCGCGAAACTATTGCAAATGAGAAATTGGCTGCAATTACTGAACTAAAAAATCAAGTTGCTACCTTGTCAATTGAGGTTGCTGAAAAGGTTTTACGTCAGAGTTTGGCTAACGATGAGAAACAAAAGGCATATGTGAAGCAATTGCTGGATGAAGTAAAATTGAATTAATCCGAAATTTCAATTAAATGAAAGATACTAAAGTAGCCACACGATATGCAAAATCTTTGCTTGAGCTGTCCATCGAATTAAAATCGTTGGAAGTAGTGCTGGCTGATATGAAATTAATAAATTCGGTAGGAAATGCGAACGCTGAGTTAGTTACTGTTCTCAGAAGTCCGATTATTAAGTCAGATAAAAAATTAAAAATATTGACCGAAATTTTTGGAAATCATATTAGTCCGATTACCCAAAAATTGTTGCACTTGTTGAGCAGCAAATCTCGTGAAGCATACATCGTTGATATTTCGGAACAATTTGTAAATCAATACAAAACACATAAAGGTATAACTACCGCAATAATTTCGAGCGCAGTTGCATTGGACGATGTTTCGCGCAAACGAGTACTCGATTTAGTAAAAGCTTCTGCAAATTCGGAAGTTGAACTAGAAGAACAAACACGAGCTGATTTGATTGGAGGTTTTGTATTGCGCATTGGCGATACACAAGTTGATGCCAGTGTGCTTCGACAAATAAAAAATTTGAAGAGAAATTTCAGTGAAAATCCATACGTTAAAGAATTTTAATTAAGAACAACAAAAATGGCAGAAGTAAGACCGGCAGAAGTATCTGCAATATTAAGACAACAGTTATCTGGTTTCAAATCGGAAGCACAGTTAGAGGAAGTAGGTACCGTACTCGAAGTGGGTGACGGTATTGCTCGTATCTACGGATTAAGCAATGTACAATCGGGAGAGTTGATTGAATTCGACAACGGTTTAAAAGGCATCGTTTTGAACCTTGAAGAGGATAACGTAGGAGCCGTATTATTAGGAAGCTCTACTTCTATTAAAGAAGGCGACACTGCAAAGCGTACCCGAAGAATTGCATCGGTAAATGTTGGTAATGGCATGTTAGGTCGTGTGGTTGATACTTTAGGTCAACCTATCGATGGAAAAGGTCCTATTACCGGCGAAACTTTTGAAATGCCATTAGAGCGTAAAGCACCGGGGGTAATTTATCGTCAGCCTGTAAACGAACCATTACAAACCGGTATTAAGGCGATTGATGCCATGATTCCTATTGGTCGTGGACAACGTGAGTTGATTATTGGTGACCGTCAAACCGGAAAAACAGCGGTAGCAATCGATACCATCATTAATCAAAAAGAATTTTACGAAGCAGGAAATCCTGTATTTTGTATATATGTTGCGATTGGACAAAAAGGTTCAACCGTAGCCAACATCGTTAAAACATTGGAAGAAAACGGAGCAATGGCCTTTACTGTTGTAGTTGCGGCAACTGCTTCTGATCCTGCACCAATGCAGTTTTATGCTCCTTTTACAGGTGCAGCAATTGGCGAATTTTTCCGCGATTCAGGAAAACCGGCATTGATTGTTTATGATGATTTATCAAAACAAGCTGTGGCTTACCGTGAGGTTTCTTTGTTATTGCGTCGTCCACCGGGACGTGAAGCATATCCTGGTGACGTGTTTTACTTGCACAGTCGTTTGCTTGAAAGAGCTGCTAAAATCAATGCATCGGATGCAATTGCAAAGAGCATGAACGATTTACCCGATTCTATCAAAGGAATCGTAAAAGGAGGAGGATCCTTAACTGCGCTTCCAATTATTGAAACACAAGCAGGTGACGTATCCGCTTATATCCCAACCAACGTAATTTCAATTACCGATGGACAAATTTTCCTTGAGTCGAATTTATTTAACTCAGGTGTTCGTCCTGCAATTAACGTAGGTATTTCGGTATCGCGTGTAGGAGGTAATGCGCAAATTAAATCGATGAAAAAAATTGCCGGAACTTTAAAATTAGACCAGGCACAATTCCGCGAATTGGAAGCTTTCTCTAAATTTGGTTCTGACTTAGATGCTGCAACCAAAGCTGTTCTTGATAAGGGTATTAGAAACGTAGAAATATTAAAACAAGGACAATATTCTCCACTTACAGTTGAAAAACAAGTAGCCATTATTTACTGTGGAACAAAAGGTTTGTTACGTGAGGTTCCTACAACTCGTGTGCGTGAATTTGAAACTGAATTTTTATCGTTTATGGAGTTAAAACACAAAGACGTATTGAACGATTTAAAAGCAGGGAAATTAACCGACGAAATTACCGGCACACTGGAACGTGTTGCCAAAGAAATTTCGGCTAAATACAAGGCTTAAATTTGATTGCAGAATTTTGAATGTAGCATTCAGAATTAAATGGAAAAGAAGCATAACATAATTCTTACCAAGACATTTGAATTTGCTTGTAACATATTAGATTTGAATGAGAAATTAGTTGAACTAAAGCAGTACCAAGTTGCCAATCAAATTGTAAGAAGTGGAACGAGCATTGGAGCTAATGTAACAGAGGCACAAAGAGCAGTTAGTAAGGCTGATTTTATAAATAAGTTGGGGATTGCATTAAAAGAAGCGGATGAAACCAAATATTGGTTGGAATTAATTAATAAAAAACTAATTAAGATTGATGTTAAAATGAACAATGAAGTAGAGGAGATTATCAGTATTCTGGTATCAATAATTAACTCCTCCAGAAAATCAGAAAAAAAATAATTCTGCATTCTGTATTCTTCATTCTTAATTTCTATAGAAGATGGCAAATTTAAAAGAGGTTCGTTTACGTATTACTTCGGTATCGAGTACTCAGCAAATTACCAAAGCCATGAAAATGGTTTCGGCTGCTAAACTGCGACGCGCACAAGATGCCGTAACACAAATGCGCCCATATGCATCTAAGTTACGCGAAATTTTAGAAAATGTGAGTTCCACATTAGAAGGAAGTGCAGGTGGCGCTTTCTCAAAACAACGTGCCGAAAAGAATGTATTGTTGGTGGTAATTACTTCGAACCGAGGCTTGTGTGGAGCATTTAATGCAAACGTGATTAAAACTGCCAACAAGCTTATTAAAGAGGAATACAAGGGAAGTAAAGTGAGCGTATTTTGTTTAGGTAAAAAAGGAGCCGATTTTTTTCGTAAAACCACCGTTCCTGTGCTCGATGGCGACAAAGCAGCAAGCTTAAATGCCGTGTATGATAAGTTAAATTTTGCTACTGTAGCGCCACATGCTGAACGCATCATGAAAGCATTTGAAAATGCTGAATTTGATAAAGTAGTTTTAATTTACAACCAATTTAAAAACGCAGCTGTTCAAATTTTAACCACCGAAAATTACCTTCCTGTGTTAAAAGCAAAAGCTACAACTGTAGTTAAAAAAGGCAGTTCAGCTGATTATATTTTTGAACCGAATAAAGAGACCATTGTTGAGAATTTAATTCCTAAATCGCTAAAAACACAACTGTACAAAGCCTTATTAGATTCACATGCTGCCGAGCATGGGGCGCGTATGACGGCTATGCACAAAGCAACCGACAATGCAGGTGATTTAATTAAAGAGTTAAAACTCATGTACAACAAAGCGCGTCAAGCAGCCATCACCAACGAAATACTTGAAATAGTAGGTGGAGCTGAAGCCCTTGAAGGATAATCTAAAAAAATCTCATTCGAACTTGAATGAGATTTTTTTTTGCCGCTTTCATTCGCTAAATTTACCTTATTAACCACATAAAAATCTTAACCCATGAAGCTAACCCTACCTATGAATTCTTTTAAAATAGTCGGCATTTTGGTAGCCACTTTTATTTTTTCAGTACCTTCAAATGCTGCCTATGTAACAGTACCCTGCAGTGGATTTACTGCGGATGTAGTTGCCAATGGTGTGGGTAATCCTCTAAACTCGACCGATTCAACCTTTGATGCTGCAGGTTTTTATTTACTTGATTCAAGCTATCGTTATACTGTAGGGGGTATTGCACCGGCGCATGCGCTTTCTCCTTCGGGATATATACAAAGTGTTGCTACAAGTGGACTTGCTTTTCAATTGGCATCCTTTTCAGGAGCAAATAGTTTGCGTATTGATGTTTCCAACTCTGCAAAAACATTGACATTTACTAACCCTGTAAGTGCTTCTCAGGTATTTGTATTGGGAGCTACCGGCAGTGGAGCCGGTATTGTAAGCATCAGCGTAAATTTTACCGATGCAACTTCTCAAACTTTTACAGCACAATCGCTACCGGATTGGTTTAATGGAACCGGATTTGCGATACAGGGAATTGGAAGAGTAAATTCAGCAAACGCACAACCAACGGGAGTTACCGCCCCAACCGATCCACGTTTATATCAAAAAACACTTACATTAAGTGCAGCTAATTACACCAAATTAATTTCAGGAATAACAGTTACTCGTACCAGTACTGCCGGTGTTATAAATATTATGGCTGTTTCTATAGCTACCCCACCAGTCGGAATTCAATCGCTCGAAAACACTGCTACAGCTATGTTACAGATAGTACCCAATCCAGTAATTTCTGATTTCAACGTTTATATAAATAATGCTGCAAACAGTAATGATATAGCTACAGTTAAAATATATTCCATTATTGGTAAATTAGTTTACAGCTCAACACAAGCCATAATAAACGAAAATAAGCTAGCCATTCGCCCGGATAAAGCGCTTCCTTCGGGCATTTACTTGCTAGAAACTGAAATTAATTCGAAGCAGTACTTTCAGAAGTTTAGTGTGAAGTAAACTGTTTCAAGGTCAACTGTCTTCAGTTGTTTCACTCTAATTACCACTAAAACAACAAAGCACAATTCTAAAAAACTGTGCTTTGTTGTTTGGTAATGATCTCACTTGCGCCAGTCTTCAGACTGATGTGTTTTAATCAATAAAATTTTTTATCGGAGTCCAATCTAAACTATTTCAATTTAATAATTCGTAGACAAATACCTTCTACCCGCAAAGCTTTGCTTTGTGTTGTTCTTAATTGTTAGAGCTTTGCTCGGCATCCATGAACTTGGGTTTTTATTGGACTAACTTCTGATGTTTACAATAATTAAAAATTATACAAGAAACAGCTTAGAAGGTAGGATTTGTCTTAATTTTTCTAAGCAGAATTTATTGTTGCATGCGTTGCAATCACATACTTCAAGGCATCCGCGTTGCAAGCACGGACGAGTTGAGGGAAATAAAGCTCCGTTTATTTGTGTTCTTTAAATATCAATTTATCGAATATTTTACAACTATATTATATAAATCTGATGGTATTTTAGAATTTCAAAAAAAGTTTGAAAACGATAAAATATACGTTAAGGCCATGCTAATATTAGCATGTAGCGTTTTTTGATATAACTAAAAATCAGGTAGAAATACGTATATAAAATGCACCTTATTTAGTGTAAATTCAACTTGTAAAAAATAGCAAAAGTTTGTCTTTAATTATTCTTAATGTTTTTTGATTTGTTGCACGCTAAACTATACTCAAAAAGAAATGGCAACCGAAGGGATTATTAAAGAAGGCGTATTTGATAATTTGTATAAATCAATCTTCACACTGTGTTTTGCAAAATCTCATGGAATTTTGGATAGTTTAAGACAAATTAAAAAGTTTTATCGCTTAAAATTTAGATATAGAAATTTCACTATTGATGGAACGAACATAGTGGTTACTTGCAGAAGAGTAGAAAATGAGTATTCTGTATATTTTGGTTGTTTAGAAACAGTAATCGATAAATAATATCAAGCTGCAGTTTACCGAATGTTTATCTTTATTCGCTACATTTATAGTTGGATTATTTTCTTGAATCAATGAAAAAGAACCTAATACTCCTTATTTTACTCATTACCTTACGAGCTTCTGCACAACTCAACCCATTTATTACCAATTTACCAGGTGAAAGAATGGTATCTTTTGAATGTACTAAAGATGGTGGTTATATAGCGAATACCGTCTCAAATAATTACGCCATTACCAAGCTGGATTCAAACGGACAAATAAAATGGACTTATATCAACAACCAGTTTGATGGAACTGATTCCAGTAATGGGCTTGCAATAAGACAGTTAGGTGGATAGATACTATTAATTCAGCTACACTGGTTTAATCCTTTATTTCTAACGTTGCTTTTAATTTGATCGATGAAAAAACTCTTCTTACTTCTATTTTATTTTGCTACTGCTGCTGTGGCACTTGCACAACCCCAAGGCTTTATTAAAAATTTTTACGGTAACCAAAGTGCCGATTTGGTATTGATTGACATCGATACCACACACGATGGTGGATACATTATGTGTGGAAGGAACTTTTATCCCGGAGGTAACAGCAATTTTATAGTAATAAAAACCGACAGCCTTGGCAACGAGCAGTGGCGTTTTACCAACACCGATTGCCTTCCAACATCAAGCTTGAATGCGAATGAGGCAAGGAAGGTAAAGGAAACATCTCAATATGATATTGTTATTTCAGCAACTATTCATGGATTAACTAGCCCAAACTTAGGTGATGTTATTTTTTGCAAATTGGATAGCCTTGGAAACTTGCTCTGGAAAAAGCAATACGACTTTGCAACGATAGAAAATGCAACTGCCTTAGAAATATTTGATGACTCGACTTATTTGCTTGCCGGTAGCATTACAGGTGGAATAAACCAGATTATTAAAGTAAACTATTGGGGCGATACATTGTGGACTAAGCAATTAGAAATATTTACGACTGGCACATTCATCGCTAAAGAAATAGTTCTTGACACTCAAAGGATTTATATTTCAGGAAGCTGGGATTCATTAACCCCATCATTTGCAAGTATTCAGAAGCCAGAAGTTTTTAGCATCGACTTTTCTGGTAACTTAATTTGGTGCAGATTGCTTAATGATACAGCCAAGTCCTTCTACCCATCTGATTATAGATTAACACTTAATAAGCATTTATTTTTAGCTTATATTAATGCTCCAAATTCAGTAGTGCCCAAAGGCTCATTCACCATTTTTAAGTTAGACACCACAGGAAATCTTCTTGGGCAGAAACTTTATTTTGAGAGCAATAAAAGCTTTGGATCTGATATTTTTTTCAATGATAGCTGTTTGATTAATTACAATAATGGTTCAGGAGGATTTGATTCCATCAACCTGTATAAATACAATTTACACGCGAATCAAAACATCAATGCAGTAAACTATGCTGCGAATAAAATTATTATGATAAAATGCGTTGTTACACGCAATAATGAAGTGTCTTTCTTATGCGTTTATAGTGATGCTGGTTATCATTACAGCATTTTAGTCAAAACCAACCAAAGCTTTATAGGAATTAAAAATATTATTTGGGATGATATAGTGTTTAGGGTTTATCCCAATCCTGCCGATGATAGAGTAACTATTGAACAAAGTAACAATATTGCGCTAACTGGTCAAATTTCTATTTGCTTTTTTGAGGCTGGTGGAAAAGTGGTACTTAATCAACCGCTTAAAACATCGCAAAAACAATTGCAGATAAAAACCAAAAATTTTCCATCAGGAACATACACTTATCAAATCAAAGATAAATCACAAGTCTTCAAATCAGGCAAAATTATAATCGCTCACTAAAACTAAAAAATATGAACTCAAAAAACAATAACAGCGCATTACTCGCACTAAATTATGCGAGTGTAGCAAAAACTCATAAATTTGCAATAGCAGCACTTGCTTGGCTTGTAATGCTCATAGCGCCACCCGCATTTTCTCAAACCCAACTCATTGGTCCAGGTACGGGAACCAACGGGGGCGGAGATTTTGAAAATGGAAGCACTTTTGCTTCAAACGGCTGGAACACTGCCAATGGAACCGCTACCAACAATCCTACTCAATGGTTTGTTGGTTCTCCCGGAAGTACACTTTTTTCAATTAGTACAACTAATAAATATGCCTATATCTCAGACAACTCAGGTAGCGCTTGGACATATACAACCGGAGGTGCCACTACCGCCACTTATACACATTTTTACAGGCAAGTAACTATTCCTTCTAGCGAAAAAATAATTAACCTTAGTTTTGATTGGTACAGCAATGGAGTAACATCTACTGCTCCTACTTCGATAGATTTTATGTACGATGGTTTGCAAGTAGCGGTGCTACCTGGCACCACAGCTCCCTCAGCCAGCGACAATACCTACACAAGCACCGCTACCGAGCAAGACGGAAGTGTGTTGGGAAGCACAGCAATATTAATTACTCCAGGCAAAGCAGGAATGTTGAATGGTAAAAGTTCACCACAGAGTTTTTATACCGAGCTGCCTGCTTCCCTATCAGGAACAACATTTTATTTGGTTTTTAGTTGGCGAAACAATAATACTGCAGCCTTCAATAAACCGGCTGCAATTGACAATGTATTGCTGGTTTCTGATAATCCAGCCGCAAGCCATGCTTATGATAAAACCTTGTTTGTGGAGTTTTTTGGTACTTCCATTTTTGATGTGGATGAGGATAATGATGGGGTTTATGAGCGCGAGGATGCACTGCTTCAATACGCTCTGTCACACGGTTATCAGAATCTGATTTTAAAAAAATTGGATGATAAAACCATTTCTTCAACAAGCAGTACTTTACTGTTTCCAAGAGCAAGCACCATTACCACTGCCAATAATGCATCACTCGAATCGCAGCTTGCCAACTTTTTGCACAAGGCACACTCAGCGCCTTTCAACATCCGATATATTGGAGCAGGCAGTCCTCCCACTCAGGGTAGTGGAGCGTTACAAGCCAGCACTGACAATCTTTTTTTTGACAACATCAATGAATTTAACCACCGGCAACTTACAGCGCCCATTAATCACAATGCGAGTTACTGCTTCGATATAATTTTTACTGAAGCTGATTATTGGGGTTATGACCCCAATCCAAATACAACTATCTATGCAAACTATAATGATTATTTCAAATATGGCTTGGAGCACATGCATGATGATGTAAAGTCCGCTTCCAACTCCACAGGTTACCACCCCTTGTTAGTTTCAACTTACATTGGAGAATTAGATAAACTTGCAACTGTTACATCAGGTACCCAAGTACCTATTCAAGCCCAGGCTAATATGCTTGAAGAAAATGTGGATTGGTTGTTTCTGAGTTTTTATTTCGATGGGCAATTGCTCGACCACAGCCCGCGGAGTGTTTCTCCTTATCCAATAGAGTTTTTCGAAAGAGATATTAACTTCTGGGGTAACCGATTGTCAGCCTTTAATTCAACTACCATTAATGGTAACGCATCTCACAACATAAAAATACTTCCTTTATTTGGTGGTCAATCGAGCGGTGATGCCGGCAGAAACTATTTTGGCGATTACCTCAAAAACAAAAACGGACATGTGTACGACCAATCAACAGACAGGAACTGGTATGGTTACCCTGATAACCTTGATTTGCTTTTTAATATTTACCTCAATACTCCCAATCCACTTAATGCAACAACTGCAACAACTTCCATCAAAACACAATTCCCCAACATTAATTTTTCAGAGGGCTTTGGTTGGTTTAAATATGGAGCAATGCCTGATGCTGACCATTTATTAAAAATAGATACCGACCCCTTGACTGTCGTTCAAACAAGCAATTTAGCAATAAATTCAGAAGAGATTGTCACTGTTGGTGGGCATACATGCACTAATTGCAATACCATAAATGCACAATCGGGATATTCAGCTACTCCAACATATTCTTGGTATAAATACAATAAAAACACTGGTCTGCAGGATTTATTGGGTGGAAGCGCTGATAACATTAACGCTCCGGTATCAACCAATACTACCGATTACTATACCTGCGTTTCGGAATTTAATGACCCTACACACACGGGTACATTCTCTCAATTGCAAATTCGTGACGAAATTAAATTCACAGGAGCCTCCACATTGGTAGGGTACAACCCTTATTGGGTAGTAAACTCTGTAACAGAGGCAAGTTGTCCAAACTATACAAACGGCTCTGCTGAGGTTTATTTATCGCAATGCGGTTGCGGCATTTTAAGCTATCACTGGGAGCGCTCAGGATACGCTCCTGTCGTTACAACAACAGCTGCGGTATCAGGATTGCAAAGTGGATTGTACACAGTTGTTCCCTATTGTAGCTATGGCCCATGCCAAGCCACCTATACGGATATTTACAATGTTGTTCATACATTTTATCCAACAACACAAATAGCTATTAATAGTACATTGAATATCCCTAGTCCAAAAATCAAAAACTCATTTGAGTCGTTAAATTGTAATGCTTTCTTGTCAATAGATGATTATACCGGAGCACAATATCAATGGAAACTTAACGGTCAAAATATTAGTGGTGCATCTGCACAATCATACACCGCTTCTCAAAACGGCGTTTACACAGTAACAGTTACAAGTTCTGCCAATTGCTTTGGCACCTCTGCACCATATATTTTGCAAATGTTTCCAACCCCCACAATCACAGGCAGCAGCATTACCTGCGAAATGAATAAAACTTACGTCGTTAACGAAGACCCAAACAATGCTACTTATACATGGAGCGTACCAAATGGAGTGATTAAAACCATCAATGGAAATAGCATGACGATTACGAATTGGGCTAGCTTTGCTAACACCGGTTGCACCATCAGTTGCACAGTTACCAATGCATGCGGAAATAGCGCTACCGCAAACTTTGTTGTGAAAGGTTGTTGTGATGCAGGAACAGGAGACTTAAATAATGCCACAATTAGCAGCTCTCAAACTTTAAGCGGTTCCTTTAACATTAATGGAACACTCAACATTACTGGCAGCGGAACAGTTGTAACAATGAATTCAGCTGATGTACAGCTTAATAAAGAAGCAACAATTAATGTTGGAGCTGGGGCAAAACTTATCATTACCGGAAGCTCATATCTGAGGACTTGTGGCACTGACATGTGGACAGGAATCGTGTTGCAATCAAGTACTTCTGAAGTACAACTAATTGGCAAATCAAAAATTGAAGATGCTCTTATTGCAATTAACTCAATACAAAATGGAAAAGTAGTAATTGATGATGCAACATTAAATGCAAATTACATTGGTTTAAAAATAACAGGAACAGGTGTTGCTAACTCTTCCTATATTGGATCTAGTGCTATTTTCAGTTGCAAGAACTCATCGAATGTAAATGCAAATTGCTTAAAATCTCCTCATAGTTCTCAACGCACACTTCAAGGTATTTGTTTAAACGGCATTGGCTCAATAAGTATAGGAGACGCAAGTAATTCTGCCAATGTAATCAGTAACTGTGAGACTGGTATTTATACCTCAACTAGTAGTGTTAATGTTATCAAAACAGATTTTGAAGCATGCAATATTGGTATAAATGCACAAAATGACGCTGATTTAAATGTAACTTCAAGCAACTTCGCTGAATGTGTAACCGGTATTGAAGATCGATATAATGTGGATTTAAACGTCAGCTCATGTAATTTTAATACAGGGACAAAGGGTATTTATACATCATTAGGAAATACAATAAGTATTGGTATTCATGATAACAATTTTACTGATTTTACAGCTTTTGCCATTCAACACATTTCCAATCATCGAGTTCAATATTCTATTTATAATAATATCATTTCTAATACAGGAAGTGAAGGAATGAACTATCCTGGAGGGATTGAAATCAATGGTCTGTATGATAATTCAATAGACAATAATTCTGTTACAGATATTTACCTCAATGAATTTTATAATTTAGCAAAAGGTATCCATCTGCAAAGTATTGATTATGCTCACATATTCAACAATTTGCACAATGAACTAATGGAAACAGGTAGCTATGATTATCAAACCTATGGAATTAAAGTTGAAAACTGCAGCAGTACCCGTATAGAAGTTAATTCAGTTAGCAGTTATGGTTCAAGTCAGCAACAAATTTGGTGGAGTAATGGAATAATGGCTGATAATAGCCCTTATACGAACCTATTTTGCAACAGTGTTGGAAATATTGGAAGGGGCTTATGGATCGGTGGAGCAAGCCCACATACAACTTTAGCAGGAAATGCTATGGGAGATTGTTACGATCAAGTTTATTTGAATTGGAATTTGATGGGTTTACAAGACCAAGGTGCAAGTACCACAACTAATCCTCCTAACGGATTGGCATTAGACAATGAATGGATTGGTAGTCCATATACAGCAGGAAATGGGCATCAAACAACAAGTTATTTTAGCAATTACTTTAAAGGTGGTGGCTATACCACTTTTCATACTCGGTCAGGTGGTACCTACGAGCCAACTGATAATTATACGCATGATCCAACTAATGATTATCAAGCGTGTGCAACAAATATTCTTACTAATTTTTCGGCTGATCCCTATTGCATTGAGCGCCCAGAATTACCAACCAATTCTGAATACGAAAGTAGAGTTGCGCAGGATAGCATTGACTATGATTCATACTTTGAAACATTTAAATGGATGGGCAAAGAATATCTTTTATCAAGAAGCAAACAAGATGCAAATCTTGTAGCCAATGATGCAGCTATTGCGAATGCTGTTGCTCAATTGGAACAAGAAAATGTAGGGACTATTGGTGCATTGAAGGATTCTCTTGCTAATGTAGAGGTGGATAGCGCAACAACAGCGGTAATTTCTCCATTGCAACAAATAAATAACGGTTTGCAACCTACTCTTGCTGTTGAATCGAATTATAAAACAGCAACCAATATAAGTATGTCATTTGCTCAAAATAAAGCATTCACAAACAGTCAGAAAAGCACCATCATTTACCTTTCAAATCTTTGTCCATATTCTGCAGGTCCAGCAGTTTATATGGCTCGCACTCTACGTGCTTTATTTGAGGAAATTCCTCCTCGCTATAATTCATGCGATAATTATAATCCTATTCCTCAAAATAGAAAAGCAAATTTGAATCAGGATGGTGGTTTCGTTTCCTCCTATAAATTATTCCCAAGCCCTAGCGATGGTAATGCAGTTTATGAATTTGTATTTGATAAAAAAGCAAGTGCTAATCTTAAAGTTTATGATTACACCGGAAAATTGATTTTACAGCAAGATGTAAGTGGCACGAATAGGTATGAATTCAAAAAACTCAGCTTATCTGAAGGAGTTTATCACGTTCAGCTATTTGTAAATGGTGATTTGGGTGATGAACAGAATATGGTTGTAGTGAAATAATTAAACAAAAAGGAAGGTTCCATTTAATTTGGCCTTCCTTTTTGTTTAAACCGATTTAAAAGTCGCTAAGGCAAATAAACCACTTTAATACTTTTTGAATAGTTTCCTGCATTTAGTTTAACTAGATAAACATCAGCTGCTAATTTGCTGCTGCCAAAATCCAATTGTACCTTGTAAGTACCAGCGTTTTGTTTGGTGCTAGGATTAACCATACTTGTGAGCAATTTACCTTGTGAGGAATATATACTAAGTTGCACAGCTTGTGCCTCTGCTAATTCGTAAGTGATGGTAGTACTTGAATTAATTAAAGTTGGATACACCGAGAAAGAAACCCCCGAAGCTGGCATTGGCTTTACCGATGAAGGATTAATAAAATGAGCAATAATGGTATCGGAATTGGTCAATATTAAATTTGCAGTATCCGATTGCACATTGGGATTTATTGTTTGGCTATTGGCACTCCAACTTGCAAAATGATATGCAGTGTCAAGCGATTTAGCAATTATATTGCTTCCAATATTTCCAAAATATGTTCCGGTCCAAGGTAAATTTGTTAGGTTAACCGAATTAAACTGCACTGTTCCTGTACCGACAGGTTGTGCATCCACTGTAACAGTATGGGGTCCGGTTAAATTATAGCAACTCATAAATCCTGTGGTTAAATCGCTGCAACGATTTGTAATAAAGGTGCGCAGTTGAGCCACATTGCTTTTCCACTCGGTGTAAGTTCCCGACCAGCGTGTTGAGTGCTGTGCCATTTCAGGGTCAATTAAATTTTCAGTGCTATCCAGTTTTGCCAATAAATTTTCGCAACTAAACGTTGTGTTCCATAAATCGAGCATTCGTGTAAGGTAGTACTGGTTAAAACCCGGATTCTGACGCAAAGCCAATAGTATTCCAATGTGATCTTGGGGGTCTGAACTTCCATTTAATGTTTCCGGATCGCATGGGTCTGCAGCAGAAGAAGTATCAGGAATGTTGGTATAATTAATATAGTGCCCATAGGTTGCATCGTTGTCCCAAAGTGTATATCCCCATTTTAAGTGCGTTCCACTCGAATCGAGTCCACGCCACCAGGCAGTATTCCAATTTAGCCAATCGGAGCAAACAGTAAACATGTTTACAGCAACATAATCAACTAAACTTTTCACATCGAGTCGATCGCTAACATACTGAAAGTTGGCGGAATTAGCCATGCTATTTGAAAGAATAAAAGTTCTCAGTGCACTCCAATCATTAAGTGCCGGTTGTCCTCCATATTGTGCCCAAGTTTGACCCCAAGTTTCGATGTAATACAAATTGTATTTATCTTGTCCATAATAAAATTTAGTATTGTCGTGATCATCCGGATTGTCTCTTAAATCATATACTCCCCAATATTGTCCATTTAAATATACCACACATTTTGATCCACGGCGCGCATCCAAATCGAGCTTATCTTGCACTGCTACATTGTGAATAAAAGCATCGCGAATGTGCGCGCTTCCAATATTGTCGGGATCGTGATCGGCAGGATAATTATCGTCGCCTGCTGCTCGTAAAATTACACGTTGATAATCATTGCGCGTTGTTGTGTTAAACAATACTTCCTCTACTGCATGATTGTAGCCCATTTCGTCGCGCGACACAAAATCCAAACTGCGTTGGCTATTGGCCCATGAATCTTGTCCATGACGGTTAAATTCGCCATAACTTTTAGCGGTCAATACTTGTGCATCGTTAAAATATTCAAAGCTTCCGAATGGGGTAAGGTTCGCGTTAATGTTGTTGGCCAAAGAGGTTAGTGCACTTGCCGAAATTGATACTACCGGAAGCGTATGATTTACATTTATAAAAATAGATTCATACGCCACAAAACTTGGTAACTTCCCAGATGCTGTATTATAGGCCATTGCTTTAATAACTTTAGTGGATGCAATGGTAATAGGACCTGTATAAATTGGCGATACCGTTGTGGGTTGTGAACCATCAAGTGTATAGCGAATCGTTGCTAAAGAATCGGCACAGGTTATATCAACTGAAATGGCTGAAGCGTAAAAACCAGGAGCAACACTAAAAGAAGGCTTTGCTACATAACCAGGATAAACAGCGGCTGTGTTGGATGTATTGGGGCTTGGAGAAATAAATACACCCCAAGTAGCGGCTCCATCGGGCTTACGGCCGTAGGAATGTCCAAGTTGAGTTTTTTTATGAATATCAATAAAATCAATTATTGTTGCAGATGCATCAGAAAGCACTATGTACTCATGTGTTGATTTGGTTTGCTTAAGGCTGAAATTGGTGTGGTAATTTCCAACAATAAACTCGTTGCGACCAGAAGCCCAAAAGCGCATAAATCCATTTGCTGCAATTACAGCAGTGGAGGGAATTTGCCATTTGGTTTTGTTAAGTGTGTCATCGCTTAAATAATAACCCCCTATATTGATAGCACTCGAAGAGTTATTGTACAGTTCAATCCAATCATTATAGTCGCTATGATTATCGACATACTGTGATAAATTCGAAGCTGAAAATTCGTTAATTACTATTTGTGCGCTAACATTGGTGGTGCTTGCACAAAGTATACAGCAAATAAAAAGGGGTGTTAAAAAGGAGAAATACTTCATAAATTGGGTTATAAATAAGTTTGAACTACGAAAATAGCTATTTATTTCTTTATAATGAACCTACTGCGACTGTATTTTCGAATCATTTAAAGTTATAGAGCATTATTACTTAACCACTAGGGACACTAGGAAGGGCATAAAGGACACTGTTGAAATTACTATATCTGAAATTAATGATTTAATTAAACTGAACTAAGCTTTTACTAGTTTATAAATTAGAAATGTAAACTTGTTTAACTCTGAAAATTAAACAGAATTGATTAAAGCAATTTTTATGTTTTACTTTGCACAAAGTATTTAACCCCCGTGAAAGTTTACGAGCGATTAGAAGATTTTACAACCCTATCAAATGCCATTGTAACCACCGGTACTTTTGATGGAGTTCATTTCGGGCACAAAAAAATAATTACCCAATTGCAGTCAATTGCTGCCGCCAATAAAGGCGAAACAGTAGTCCTTACTTTTCATCCACATCCACGATTGGTGTTGTTTCCCGATGACAATGAATTACGTTTATTGAATACGCAAGAAGAAAAAATAGCTTTGTTACGCAATCTTGGGGTGGAACATCTGGTAATTATTCCTTTTACCAAAGAGTTTTCAAGAATAAGTTCACTTGAGTTTGTGCGCAGCATTTTGGTAAAACAACTGGGGGCTAAAAAATTGGTGATTGGCCACGATCATCATTTTGGCAGAAACCGTGAAGGCAGCTTTGAGCATTTAAAGGAATTTGGGCCATTATATGGTTTTGATGTGGAGGAAATTCCGGTGCAAGACATTGATCATGTTGCTGTGAGTTCTTCAAAAATTCGCCAAGCATTACAAAGTGGTAATATTGAAGTGGCCAATGAGTATTTAGGTTATGCTTATAGTATTAGTGGGAAGGTAATAAAAGGACAAATGCGCGGCCGCACTATTGGCTTTCCTACGGCAAATATACAGGTTGACGAAGGGCGCAAACTCATCCCACAAATTGGTGTGTATGCCGTTCGCATTCAGCAGGGCAATAATCACTATAAGGGAATGATGAACATTGGGAATCGTCCAACCGTTGGTGGTGGAGCCTTAAGCATTGAAGTACATATTTTTGATTTTGAGGGCAGCCTTTACGATCAACATATTGCAGTTAGCTTTGTAGGACGCATCCGCAACGAACAAAAATTTGAACACTTGGAAGCGCTGAAAGCTCAATTAGTTATTGACAAGACCAAGGCCCTGCAACTTCTGTCAAAATAGAAAGAATTATTTCTTTGATAGCTCCAATTTCAAAGCTTCAACTGTTGCTTTCGTATTGCCAACAAATATTTTTTTTCCAAGTATAGCTACAGGTCGCTTTAAAAAAGTGTATTCTTCCAAAATATATTTTCGGTAATCAGCCTCGCTCAGTTTTTTCTCATTGAGTTTTAAAGCTCTGTATTTAAGTGCTATTCGGCTAAACAAGGCTTCATAGAAACCTGTCAACTTAGCCATTTCGTCTAACTGTGCTGCTGTAATTGCTTCGGTTTTAATGTCCTGCAAAAGCACATCCTTAGCTGGCTTTACTTCTTTTAAAATGCGTTGGCAAGTAGTACAATTGGCAAGGTGATAAATTTTTTTCATAGTGTTTATTTAAATTAACTCATAGCAAAAACACAAGTATCGTGTATTTTGTTTTCTTTGTGAAAATTATTTAGCCTTACAACTATTAATTAATAGAAATCGAATTGCATGTCGGGAAAAGCGAGCGAATTACTCAATATGGTAAAACCAAGCAAATTGCTTGTGCCAATTGTATTGGGACTAGGAGCTGCCAGTTACATGTTGTTTCGAAATTTTGACAGCAGTGCTTTTGATAAAGTAAGCTGGACTTTTTATACTTCATTGTGGCTGTTGCTTGCACTGTGTATGGTAGTAGTGCGCGATTTTGCTTACATGTGGCGCATACGCATACTTACCGATTCTGAACTAAATTGGCGTAAATGTTTTGAAGTAATTATGCTTTGGGAATTTGCTTCAGCTATTGCTCCTGCAATACTTGGCGGAGGTTTTGCCTTTGCAATTTTGATAATCAACAAAGAAAAAATATCCTTCGGAAAAAGTATATCGGTGGTAATGTTTACTTCCTTTTTAGATGGATTGTTTTTTGCATTAGTAGCTCCCTTAGTTTATTTCATAGCCGGACGAGAAGGCTTGTTTTCAAACCTTGATAGTGCTGCAGCTCAGCAATTATCGCACGGTAACGAATTATACTATACTTTTTGGTTTATTTATTTTGCCATACTAGCCTATAAACTTGTTATAGCTTATGCTTTATTTGTAAATGCACATGCCGTTAAACATTTTTTGGTGCGCTTATTTTCTTTCAAATTTTTACACAAATGGAAACATCAAGCTGTTGAAACCGGCGAAGAAATGGTTATTGCAGCCAAACAACTAAAAGGTAAAAATTTAAACTATTGGTTAACTTCCTTTTTTGCTACCTGTTTAAGTTGGTCGGCGCGTTTCATTATTATTAATTGCATCATTATGGCATTTAGCAGTATACATTTTGATCATTTTTTGCTTTATGCTCGTCAGGTAGTTATGGGCATATTAATGATTGGAAGTCCTACCCCGGGCGGTTCGGGAGTGGCTGAGCTGATGTTTAAGAATTTTTTAGGTGAGTTTATTGACAACAAAACGTTAACCTCTTCGCTTGCCCTTTTATGGCGTTTAATTAGCTATTATCCGTATTTATTTATTGGAGCAATTGTACTTCCACGTTGGGTGAATCGTGTTTTTAAAAAAGATGAATTACTAAAATAATCGGGTATTTCGATCCAATTTTTGTACTTTTGTGGAACATGAAATCCTTTTGTAAAGCTTCCTTTTTGCTTCTAATGGCAGTGGCTATACTTGCTTCATCAACAGGTATTACGCTGTTTAAAATGGTATGCGATAAAAGCGGAAAGGAATTTATTTCGCTTCAACAATTAAGCGATTGTTGTACCGATAAAACCCATAGTCAGACCGAGATCAGTAAGAAGTGCTGTGACATATCTTCTCAAACTTTTAAGCTTTATTTACTTCAAAAATCTGAGTGGAAAACTCCCCTATTTATTTTACAGGCAACAGACCTTGTTTCAGTTTCTTCATGGCTTACATCATTCCCTTTTTATTCCTATTCTAAACTAATATCGGCTTCGCCACCTTTGTTTGGCAGGCAACTGCTGCATAGTATTTCAACGTTATTGATTTGATTTAAGTGTATTGCATAGGTATTATTTCCTGAAATTGAAATTGTACCCATCACTTTTAAATGAAATACCGATGACCGGAAACATTTTCTGTTCCTCGCTTTCAAGTTAAAATCAATACAACTATTACAATGAAAATTTTACAATTGTTGTTGCTTTGTGTTTTATTGCTATTTGGTAAATCACAGGCTCAAACACGCATAAAAGGTGAGGTGTTTGAAAACATAAAAAACAAAAAAGAAGTACTAAGTGGTGTAAATATTCACCTACAAAATACTCAGCAAGGCACTGTTAGCGACAGTTCCGGGAAGTTTGAGTTTATTACGGAAAGTATATTACCACTTCATTTAATTGTAAGCTTCGTTGGTTATAGGAGTGATACACTTGAAGTAACCAATGATAATGCTGAGCAACTATCTATACAGTTAAAAAGTAGTGTGCAGTTAAAAGAAGCTCTAGTCGTTGGCCGATCCGATGCTACAAACATTTCTACGCTAACTCCTATTAATACCATGCATATTTCAGGTGCAGAATTGTTAAAAGCAGCTTGTTGCAATTTATCGGAAAGTTTTGAAACCAACCCTGTGGTAGATGTTAATCAAACGGATGCTGTTACTGGAGCAAAGCAAATTCAAATGCTGGGATTAGATGGAATTTACACACAAATTCAAGCCGAAAATGTTCCACTCATTAGAGGTTTATCGGCTAACTATGGATTAAACTTCACTCCCGGTCCTTGGATTGAATCGATTCAAATAAATAAAGGTGTAGGTTCAGTTATCAATGGATACGAAAGCATAACCGGACAATTGAATATTGAGTTAAAAAAACCACAAACTGCCGAACCATTTTTTGTAAATGGCTATGCAAACCACGGAGGAAGAGCAGAGCTAAATGTTCAACTTGCACATCGTTTTAAAAAAAATGCAAGTTCTGAACTGCTTCTACACGGTAGTTCACAGTTTATAAAAAGTGACCATAATCAGGATGGATTTTTAGATCAACCTTTGTATAAGCAACTGAATGGCTATCATCGCTGGCATTTTGGAATTCCGAATAAATTGGAAGCACAAGTAGGAATTCGAGCCATTTATGAAGACCGTCAAGGAGGTCAAACAAAATTTAATTACAAAAATGATTTTGGTACGAAAAACCTTTACGGGGTTGGTATCAAGAATACATTGGTTGAATTATTTACAAAAACAGGAACAATTAATCGTGCAAAACCCTATCAAAGTTTAGCACTCATTACCTCCACACGATTGCATTTGCAAGATGCTTATTTTGGAACAACAACTTATGACGCAACTCAACGGTCATTTTATGCCAACACCATTTATCAAACTATTGTAAGCGATACCCGCCATTATATTAGAAGTGGTGTGAGTTTTAATTACAACGATTATTTTGAAAAAATGAACGGTATACCAATACGAACTGAAGAATTGGTGCCTGGTGCTTACGCTGAATATACGTACAATGATTTGCAGCAATTTTCGATGGTTGTTGGTATCCGCGAAGATTATTTGAGTTCACAAGGTTGGCACTTTACTCCCCGTTTGCACTTAAAATATAATTTTACGCAATTAACCTCCTTACGCTTGAGTGGTGGAAAAGGTTGGCGTACTGCACGTATTTATGCTGAAAATACTGCAGCTTTTGTGTCCTCAAGAAACATAGTAGTTGCGAATAATCTACTTCCAGAAACAGGTTGGAATTTCGGTACTAACTTTACACATAAATTTAGGTTTTTGGGGCGCGATGCGGTAGTTAATTTTGATTACTACTATACCTATTTTGAAAACCAAGTTGTAGTTGACAGAGAGGATGTACATGAAATTAGATTTTATAATTTACAAGGATCCTCGTATGCTCATTATTTGCAAGGGGAGGTTAGCCTGGAGCCGGTCCAAAATTTTATTGTAATGCTTGCCTATAAACATTCTGAAGCATTTACGAATTACAGTGGTAACTTACGTCAGCGCCCCTTTGTGCCGCGTGATAAAGGGTTAGTTAACATGGAGTACAAAAGTACCAACAAAAAATGGAGTATTAACAGTACTTTAAAGATATTGGGATATAGTCGTATTCCTTCCGGAGGAGTGGTACATCATGGATATGTAATAGCCGATCGCTCAAAGCCGTTTGTTTTAATAAATTCACAACTGAGTTACTTTTTACCAAAGTTGGATATTTATCTTGGTGCCGAAAACATTGGAAATTATGTTCAACATCATCCTATCATAGCTTCTGATGAGCCATTTAGTTCTAGCTTTGATGCTTCACTTATTTGGGGACCAACTATGGGAAGAATAATCTATTTGGGATTCAGGTGGAATCCTTTTTCTGAAAAAAAATCTAACAAGCAATAAACACATTTAACTACTAATTAAAACATCTAACATAAAACAAGAATGAAAAAACTACTAAGCATCATCTTACTGTTAATGTGCAGCTATGCGTTTGCACAAAACAAAAAATCAACTGTTCTAGTAATAAAAACATCGGCCGAATGTGACCAATGTAAAAAGCGTATTGAATCGAATTTGATGTATGAAAAGGGAGTAAAGTTTTGCAAACTAGATGTTCCTAGTAAGAACTTAACCGTGACTTACAATCCAGAAAAAATTCAGCCCGAACAGCTTAAAAGAGCGATAAGCAAATTAGGATACGATGCCGATGAGCTAAAAGCTGATTCGTTAGCTTATTCAAAATTGCCTGAATGCTGTAAAAATGGAAGTGGGAATCACCATGAATAAACCTTGAATTAAAAAAAATAAATATCTTGCATCAAAATAAAACCCATGAACAAGCTATTTACTTTACTTGCTTTTATTATTCCAGGATATGCAATGGCACAGTGCACTACTACAAATGGTATAGGATGTCAATGCGCCGATGGTATTTCAACAAATTGTGATTTATTACCGGATATAATGGTGAGTGAATATGCTTTTCAAACCTATCAGGGTGGCCCCAATGAGTATCCACAAACTAATGCAGGAACTAGTGTTACCGGCCAAGGTCCCGACGATGGGCGATTGCGCTTGTCTGCATCTACCCCAAATGTAGGAAGAGGTGCTTTGGAAATACGCGCAGTGGATGCGAGTGGAAAGCGATGGTTTATTTGTGGAACCGATACTTTTTCTATTAACGATCCCAATGCCAACATTCAATTTACTTGTCCAAACGGAAATCCTAATCCTCGACAATTATTAAAACAACGTGTGTATCATAAAAACGTAAATTCTATGAGCTACACTGAACGTTTTGCAGGAAGTATGACTTATCATCCTACCCATGGGCATTACCATGTTGACGATTGGGAAATTATGACCATTCGTATCCAAGATACTTCGGAAGCAAATCCATTAAAATGGCCAATCGTAGGAACTGGTCATAAAGTTGGATTTTGTGTAGAAGATTATCAAAGTTGTGCTACAGCTAATGGGCATTGCAAAGATTCTTTAGGTAATACTATTACCAACAACATCATTAATTTAGGACATGGTGGTGGAAACTACGGATGCGGAAATATTTTTCAAGGAATTACTGTTGGATATACTGATATTTATTGGGAAACCTTGGATGGTCAATGGATTTACATTGCACCGGGAACATGCAACGGGCAATATTACGTAGTAATTCAGGTGGATCCACAGAACTTTTTTCTAGAGTCAAATGAAAACAACAACTACTTTGCCTCGCCTATTCAACTTACCCAGCAAAACCCAACAGGTAATCCGGTAATTGAAATACAGTCGAATAAAAATTCTGCCACAGTTTGTGCCGGCGATAGTGTTGAATTAACAGCAACTGCAGGCTCTTCTATTTTGTGGAGCACAGGTGCAACAACTCAAAAAATTAAAGTTCCTTCAAGCAATGCCACTTACACAGTTCATGTTACCAATTATTGCGGAACCGATTCGGCAACTTATACATTAAGTGAAGTACCTGCCTCTGCAACCCCGGTTACTACAGGCGATACGGTATATGTTTCAGGAAATGCCACTTTAGTAGCCAATGGAAGCGGTACCATTAAATGGTACAATGCTGCCGGAAATTATTTAGCAACAGGCGATACCTTTGTTACACCAACCATTACAACTTCAACAACCTATTATGCCGAAAATTCGGTAACACACATCGATACTGCCTTTGCTTATCCGCATACCAATGCACTTGGGGCTGCTAATTATGTAAACACAGCACAATACGAGCTATTTTACGCTGATGTTGATTTTGATTTATTACGTGTAAAAATATATGCACAAAATGCCGGTTCTATAACTGTTCAACTCACCAACAATGTAGGTGCTGTTTTGCAAAGTACTACAGCGAGTGTGGTTGCCGGATTAAACTACGTAAATCTAAATTTCTCGGTTGTTGGAGGTAGCTATTATCGTTTAAATTATCCAGGAGGAAGTGTGTATATGTTACGAAACAACTCTGCAAATGTAAGCTATCCCTATGGTGTGCCGGGAGTGGTTACTTTAACAGGCTCATCCGCGGGTGCTTCGTATTATTACTTTTTTTACGATTGGAAAATTGCTACTGCATCTATTGCTTGTCCAAGCGCCAGAGTTCCTGTTTTGGCTTATGTTGATGTAACCACGGATATGTCAAAGTATATTTTGTTTGACCGTTCGTTAAACGTATATCCAAATCCTTCAAAAGGAGTTTTTACACTCGAATTTAATTCACCGGTAAATGCTGCAACTACTATTCAAATTTCGGATATTGTTGGTCGTGTAATTTCGGAGCAGCAATTAGTTTCTGCTCAAGGACGGTCGGTAGTTTCATTAACTACGGTGCCCTTGCAAAAAGGTGTTTATTCGTTGCGAGTTACCATTGACAAAAAGCACTTTTTTAGAAAACTAATTGTTGAGTAAGTTGCTTAATACCGTTAAATAAGGGTATTGCTATTTGTTGAAAATTCATGCAAAATTATTGGTGAATTTGATATAGTACATCCAGCGACTTAATGTTTTTGAAGCCTTCTAAATGTAGTTCAAAATACAACATTAGCTTAGCAAGCAGTATTTTCCGCTCTTCACGATTCAATCCTGTTTGCTGCCTCAAATTCATGGTGTTATTTAGTAAGAGTGCTTGTTCATTATCGAGCGAAAGCGGGCTTATTACATTGGTAAATATACCTTCTTGCAAATCGAAATAGGGTTCAGTTTCACTCCATTTTCCCTGAGGATAAAATCCCAAATAACGAGTAAAATCAAGTAAAAATTTTAGGTGAAAATTAGCGTTCAACGGTTCGGAAATTTCGAGTTCGAGGATACTTTTATGTAGAAAAGTAAATAATTCCGGATTGGCTTCTTCTTCTCTGATTGCCTTATAAATTACTTCGTTTAAAAACAACAATACAGCTCCTTTGCTAAAATCGGTATGCACTTTCAATAAAGGAGCTACAAGCTGTATTTCCTTGGGTCGAATTAGTTTCGTCCCTTCTTTATGATTTGCATGGAGTTCGAGTAAACTTAAGGGTAAAAAAAATGCGGCTTTTGATTTCTTGCCATGCACTCCTCCAATGATGTATGTTTTTAATCCGAATTGCTCGGTATAACATTTTACAATGAGGCTATTTTCCGCATATTTAGTTGTTTTAAGTACAATTGCCTTAGTACTGCTCAACATGCGGCTTCATTAATTAACAATTAAAATTTTGGTTGAACATGATTCAGATCCATCGGCAGCAGTACTAAATACCATGTATACACCAGATGCAGCTTTCTCGCCTTTCAAATTTTTTCCATTCCAAATTGCTTGTCCGCCCAATGCTTTTGTTTGATAGATTAAAGAACCGCTAACATCTGTTATTTTTACACTTGCATCTTGGGTTAAGCCTTTAATTGCTACAACTCCTTCGTACTTATTGTTTACAGGATTGGGAAAGGCAAAAATATCACAGCTTTCAACACCTTCGGTAGCAGTACTTCGGTACGAAATAATCCCCAAATCGGTGCCTATAAATACTTCTCCGTCTTCGGGATTAATTGCCAAAGAGCTAATTGCATTCGAAAACAAGGGACTATTTTCCTTTGTAAAATGTTCGAGTTGCTGAGTACCATCACTGCTCATAAAATACACGCCGCTATTGAGTGTACCTATCCATTTTCGGTTAGCACCATCAACTGTAATTGCAGTAACTATTTCGGTTTCGAGCAAGTATTGAATATTCCCATCTTGCTCAATTTTAATTTGTTGTGCATCGTAATTTTCGTTCGAAAAAACTGCATCAGGAGAATAAAACACACAAATACCTTTGTCGGTTCCAACCCATACTTCGCCATTTTTATCTTCAGCAATTGAAAAAATTTCGGAGCCACAAATCGCACCTCTGCCCGAACTAAAGGTAAGTTTCTTTACTTTATCGTCGGTAGTATAATCAAGCGTATTGTTGTCGTCGAACACTAAAATTCCAGGCTCATTCGTTGCACGAGGTAACACTACCCATTTTTTATTGGATTGAGTAATAATCAATGCACCTGCATCGCGCACAGTAATTTCCGAATTGATGGTTGTATTGAAACTTTTCCAAGTACCATCCTTTTTAAATACGTTTAGAAGCGTGCTAGTAAAAGGATTCACAACCCATAGGTTTCCTTCGCTATCATAACTCAAACCACTCACCCAAACGCCGGGATTTTCGGGACGGTACTTTATGGTGCTATTGGTATTGTTATAAATTTTTACAATTTGTTCGGTGTTACTATCAAACTCAATCAAACCTTGATACCAAGAAGTGGCAAAAACTCTATTCGGATTTGTTGGACTTTGTAACACATACAACATGTCCTTTGCAAACTGAATTGTTGAATCTCTTACAAACTGCGCTGATTTTGATGCCCAGGTATTGTCGATAAATGAAGATATACCTTCCTCGTGCCCTACTCCACTCCAGGCATCATCAACTCCGCCGGGAGCAACCCAGAGCCGATTTTGAGAGTAACTCATCGAATAAACATTGTTCGTGATAGGGCCGGATGGAGAGCGATATACAAAATGATAGGGCACATCATTTTCAACAAGACCGCTGCGCAAATCAGCGATCCATGTACTGTTATCCTTATCAACTAATACATCGTTAGGTGCTGCAAAAAAAGGATACTTATTAGGATAATTGTAACCTCCGCCTAAAAAGTTAACTTGATTTTTAGTTACGTCTCTCACACTGGTTCCATAAGGATAAAGTATAAACAAATTATTTCCAAATACACGCAAACGAACCCGTTCAAGTACCTCATTATCATATGGACTCCACTTATTGCTATCAATATCACACTGGTATATTTTTCCGGGCTTAACAGGTTTGTTAACAATAAATTTATGATCGTATACAACAATCGAATTGTAGGTTGTGGTAGGTAATCCTGTTCGCTTTTTCCAATTTGTTGGATTGGCTAAGTTGGGGTTGCTTTTAGCCGCATAGTAAATACCTTGATCGGTAGCAGCATAAAAAGTATCACGAAACAACATTAAATCGTTCACATTTTGGTTCACGATGGCGAGGTAATAAGTATCCTTAATTTCCTTCTTCACTAAATCAAGTACTACTATACCGAAGCCGCAACCTAGGTACACATAAGTATCGCCTATGTATATGGTGTTAATATTTTTACTGCCCGACATGGTGCTTCGCTTGATATCGGCTATGTTCAGTATTCGATCGTTTTGAATTAAGTCGATATTAGCATTGGAGTAGGCCACTATTAACGTGCGTGTTCGTGCATCGTAGTTGATGGTGTTAATGCCTACATCCGACAAGCCATTTACTTTACTCACTCGGTTGCTGCTTCCATCGGTTTTATCATAATAAAATAAATTACCATCTGCCACACAGTATATGCGATTTTCGGCTTCGGCTATTCGTGTGGCTTTGTTGTAGGATAAATGATCGCGCCAATGCCCAATTGCTACTTGTGCATGCAAGGTATAAGTAGCTACACAAAGAAATATGGTTAACAGTAAATAATTGTAAGTAATTTTCATTCGCGCAAATTTATTGGTTTTAGCTGATTATTACTAACGCATTAAAGCCAAAATTATTGTGTGATTTCACTTCGAAGTGCAAGACTTAATGTTTCGCCTTTTCTTCAACTATTGCTTGAAATGACTGTATTTGCAAACGACTTTCGGCCCAGGATATGAAATCAAAATATTCAAATGCAGTTTTTTCGAAGGTATCGTTTTGAAGTTTCTTCATTTCGTCGCGTAAGCGTTTGTAATGTTTTTGCTGTTCTTCACGGTTTTTGGTTTTCATTATTTTACTAATGAAATCAAGAAAGAGGTTTTCAAATTTATATACTCTTTGCCGTGAATTGAGGTAGCGATGTGTAGATTTAAATGCATAAGGAATTAAATCGTGGTGTTTTAATTCGATATGAATAATAAGGTTGAGCAATTGAGTAAAACAATGAATGTCTTTGCTTTCGTCAATTTCTGTATCATTCAATAGTTTATTGGTCCAGCGCAATGCTTGAGTGTATTTTTCAGCACCAAAGCACACTACGGCAATATTGAAATAGAAATAGGAACGTCGAACTTTATTAATTTTCCCGGCATATTTATCAATTCCTTCTTCAATTTTTGGAATTAATTTTAAGGCTTTTTCAAATTCGCCGGTTTGAGCATATAAGGTGAGTTCCAAACTATATGCACTTGAAAAGAGCTTCACCTCTAAGTCTTCATTTTTGTTAGTTTCGAGTGTATGTGGAATAGCCCTCAATTTTGCCAAATAAAACAACACTTCAGGATACTTTTTTAATTGACTTGCAACATAAATTATATTGGTAAGAACCGAAAAATAAATGTTTGGTTCTTCTTTAAAAATAAAGGTAGTGGACTCAATTAATAAAACGTTTTGATGCAAAAAATGGTAACTGCTTTTATAATCTCCTATTCCAAAATAATAGGCTGAATAAATGTGGTTGCTTAAGTACTTTGTTGCAGTTGTAAGCTCACTTTCAGGAATCTTTAGCAAGGTGGTATCAATTATTCGTTTAAATTTTTCTATCTCGTGCTGGCTCCTTGCTTTGCCTTCCTTGTTTAACAGTTGAAAAAATCGACTTTTTATATTCCAAAACTCTTTGTGAATTTTAATCTTATTAATCACCAATTTGTCTTGTTCCAATATTTGCTTAATGTCCTCTTCCGATTTTCCTGAATAATTATCCTTTTCAATAAGCTCCTTCTCCCAGCGATAAATGTCGAGTAGGGCAATGTGCTTTTCGTATTTAGTAGCCAACTTTTTTGCACTTATTAATATGCGCAAACATTGTTCGTACAATGTTTTCTTAAAAAGTATTTCAGCATAGTGCAACATGTTTTTAAGTTGTGAATCTATGCTGCTATCGCTGTTGTATGCATCCAGGCTTCTTAAAATGGCATCGTACAAGCGGCTTTTTGCAATACTAAACTGTCGAATAAAAATTTCCTTTTTAAATTGTTTTAGCAAAATGGCTTCATCGTATACCTTTTGCTTGTCAATGGCATCAAAGAGTTTCACATAATTGTTTTGTTCACCAATGATGTGTCGTGATGAATACAATTTGAAATATCGCTTCTCAGGCTTTGATAGCGAGTGAATAAGCTGGTGCAGATTTTCAGAAACTTTTACAGACATGTAATTAATTTTTAGAAAAGATGCGTTTAAACATCCATATACATCAGTATTAATGCGCTGCAAAGTTACACCTAAGGTTTCAAATGCTTGCTTAGACATGTATGTTTTTTCGCAAAGTAGGAAATGCCTTTGACTTGTATAAAAAGCACTTTTTAAAATTCACCTCAAAAGCTCTGAATACAAGCAAAGTACTCATTTTAGTGATACCTGAAATACAGTTAGACTTGTATAGATGCACTAAATTTTGTTATAAAATCAGGAGCTATAGCGGCTAATTTTACAGAAAAGGAAAAGAAATAAATGGCTCTCCGTTTTTATTAAATCGTTTAAAAGCACTGATAAATAGGCGATTTCAACGAAATTAAAAAAAATTACAACTAAAAACAATACACATGAAAACAAAAGCTACTCTAAAAACACCGGTACTTTTACTACTGGTAATTTGCTTTTTACGCGTTAGTGCCCGTGAAAATGTTGGACCAAAAAGAACAGCATTGCTTCCACAAACCGTAAAATTAACTGCTGCCTGCTCACAAAGCGGTTCGCGCATCGATTTAGACATAAATAATGTACGCACCAAAATTTTGGGCGGTGGCGATATGTGGTGGGATTTAACCGACCCGAAGTATGAAATCCCAAAAGATTCGAAAAAGCATTCTTTATTTGCCGGTTCATTATGGATTGGGGGTTTATCGCAAGGCTCGAACTTAAAGGTAGCTGCAATGACTTATCGCCAAACCGGAAACGATTTTTGGCCCGGTCCTTTAGATAAGAGCAATGCCTCTATTGAATCGCAAGTTTGTGCTCAATACGATAGACACTACGTAATTACACGAAAAGAAGTGGAAGAATTTAGAGCAAGTTTTGAGGCACTTGGAAGCAGCGCTGTTGTTCCCGCTTCAATTGAAGGATGGCCAGCTTTTGACAGATATGGAAATGCGAACATAACACAACCACTCGCACCTTTTTACGATGCCGATCAAAACGAAGAATACAATCCTTCAGGGGGAGATTATCCCGGTTATAGTTTTAAAAACGAAATGGGCGATTGTAAAACCGAAGCACAACTTTTTGGCGACCGCACTATGTGGTGGGTTTTCAACGACAAAGGAAATGTACATACTGAATCGGATGGTGCTCAAGTAGGACTCGAAATCCATGCGCAAGCATTTGCATTTGCTACGAACGATGAAATAAATAACATGACTTTTTATCAGTATCAAATATTCAATCGATCGAGCGATAAATTAGATTCCTGTTATTTAGGAATGTGGGTTGATCCGGATTTAGGTAATCCGAACGATGATTATATTGGTTGTGATGTTGGAAGAGGGTTAGGCTTTTGTTACAATGGGGATGCTGACGATGATGGCAATGGAGAAAATCATTATGGGTTGAACCCTCCGGCCATTGGTATAGATTATTTTCAAGGTCCACTAGCCGATGCTGACTCAATTGACAATCCTGCCAGTGCTACATTTAATGGAACCGGTTATGGAGATGGGATAGTTGACAATGAACGTTTGGGTATGGAAAAATTTATGTTTTATAAAAACGATGGTTCTTTAGAAGGTAACCCCACAAACACTTCCCATTATTATGGCTACTTAAAAGGCAGATGGAAAGATAACAATCCGATAACGTATGGAGGAAGTGGGCGTTTGAGCAGTACCATATTGTGCAATTTTATGTTTCCATGGGATACAGATCCAAATAATCAGGGAAATCCATGGACTATGACTGCTCAAGTTGATGGACGCTTTATACATTCGTCAGGTATTTTTACTTTAAAACCAGGTTCAGTAAACATTGTAACTGTTGGAGCAGTGTGGGCTCAGGCCAGTTCCGGTGGACCATTGGCATCGGTAAATTTGATGAAAGCCGCCGACGATAAAGCACAACGCTTATTTGACAACTGTTTTGAAGTATTAAATGGTCCTGATGCACCTGATATGAGCTTTAGAGAATTAGACAAGGAAATAATCATTTACCTATCCAACAAAAAAAATTCGAACAATTACCAAGATAAATACATTGAGTTAGATCCGGGTATTGCAAGTCCTCCGGGTGTTAATCCTCCTTACGATCCTTATTATCGCTTTCAGGGATATCAAATTTTTCAGATGAAAAATGCCGATGCTTCAGTTGCCGATATTTACAATCCGGACCTTGCACGATTAGTAGCACAATCAGATATAAAAGATGGTGTTTCACAATTGGTAAATTTTAAATACGAGCCTTCACTGAATGCCAACATTCCTCAACTCGAAGTTGTAGGAGAAGATAAAGGAATAACAAAGTCGTTTCGAATACGCGAAGATGCCTTTGCTTCAGGTGACAAGCGGTTAATTAACCACAAAAAGTACTATTACCTAGCATTGGCTTACGGCTACAACAATTACAAAACCTACGACCAGCAAGACCCATTGACATTTGATGGTCAAAAAACTCCATACAAAGCCGGGAGAAATAATGTTGGAAAAGCCGGTAAACCTTACACTGTAATACCACATATTGTTGCTCCTGAAAGTAATGGAACTGTTGCCAATTCGGAATATGGAATGCAACCGGAGATTACTCGTATTGAAGGACAAGGAAATGGAGGCTTTGCGCTTGAGCTTACCGACGAATCAGAAAAGGCAATTTTAGCTGATCCTAATTTTAAGCAAATAACCTATAAAGCAGGTGCAGGTCCTGTAAATATAAAAGTAATAGACCCATTGGCAGTTGTTCCTGCAAAGTATGTACTCAAATTGCTTACACCGGGATTAACTCCTAGCGCAATAAATAAAGCAAACTGGAGCATTACCAACACCAGCACTGGACAAACCATTAATTCAGAAAATAGCATTGATGTTGGAGCTGAACAGTTGACTAACTGGGGATTTTCGGTAAACATTGCACAAAGTTTTGATCCTGGAACAGCGTCTTCTATTAACAATGGATTTATTAGTGGCACCATTGAATTTGCAGACAATAACAAACGATGGTTAGGTGGAATTCCTGATGGAGATTTCCCTTTCCCGGTAAATTGGATTCGTGCGGGTACAGTCTCTAACACTCCCGCCGATGTTTTGAACGATGATTACGATAATGTTGATATTGCCTCTACTTATGAGAGCATTATTCCGACTAACATTGGTTACGGTTCGGGGGGTACTTGGGCTCCTTATCGTTTGTGTGCTCAAACCACAATTGGTACAGTTCCAGGTGCAACTTCACCCGGTGTGTTTTGTGGGCCGGCATTTTCTGATGCAAACATCATGAATAACACTTCCAATTTTTCAAATTTAGCAAGTGTTGATGTTGTGATTACAAGTGATAGAAGTAAATGGACCAGGTGTGTTGTTTTTGAAACAAACGATGATACTATACTATCTCCCACCTTGTATGCTACACGTAAATTAGATTTGCGAAATGCAGCTTCAGTTGATAAAGATGGAAATCCGGATAATTCGGGAACCAGAGGCATGAGTTGGTTTCCGGGTTACGCTATTAATGTAGAAACAGGAGAACGATTAAACATGGCATTTGGCGAGGATTCGCACTTTGATGGTGTAAGTTCATTAACCAATGAAAACGGAGCCGACATGATGTGGAATCCAACTTCTAATGCTGATTTTAACAATGTCTTTAGCACTACTCCCAATCCGGCTTTTGGTGGCAAGCATTATATTTATGTGTTTAATAACAACATGATTAACGATAAGAATCTTGCTATTGATACCAACGATGTTCCGGCTTATGATTCGTGCAGATTTGTTTATAACAAGATGCGACAAGGTAATTTTCACCCAAATAATTTAATTAAGCGACAAGTTTTTAAAGATATTATTTGGACCTCTATTCCGCTGTTAGCAGCCAACCAACAATTATTAGCCTGCGATGTTCGAGTTAAATTAAGGGTAACAAAACCTTTCGAAAATAATTTCGCTGCAAGCGGATATAGAATTGATAATACCCTAAACAATTTAGGTCCACAAGCGAATCCTGCAAGTAATGGCAACTATCCTATGTATAGTTTCACTACTTACAATTTTGCTCCAAAAACATACGATAAGGTAACCGCCGAAAATGCTTTGCAGTTGATAAATGTTGTACCTAATCCTTATTACGCATATTCGGCCTATGAGCAAAATCAAGTTGATAATGAAATTAAGATTACCAACTTACCTCAAAAATGCAACATTCGAATTTATACTATGAATGGGGTTTTGGTGAGGGAGTTTAAGAAAGATGAAGCCTTGACTTCGCTCAATTGGGATTTAAAAAATCAAGTAGGAATTCCGGTGTCGAGTGGAGCTTATTTAATTTATGTGAATGCACCCAACATTGGCGAAAAAGTAGTAAGGTGGTTTGGTGCCATGCGTCCTTTGGATTTGGATAGTTATTGAGTTTAGTTTAGTTTGGTTAGTTGTTTTGAATAAAAAACCGTCATCAAGCTGTTGAGCTTTATGATGGTTTTTTAGTTTTATTTTTTGTTACTTAAATTGACATTATAATTTATATACAATTATTTATCTGAAAAAAAGAAGATCAAAAAAGTTGCCTATTAAAACACAAAATTGAAAAAAATGAATCATTTTGTGTTTAAGTATTTGACTTTCAATTAACAAGGTACAAATTATGACAATTTTGGAAAAATAATTTATATATAAAATCAGGTAGAACTACGTATTGTTTTGACAATTTTGATTAAATAGTTTTGAGCCAAGAAATTAATAATGCAACTTTTATTAATCTTTAAATTCGAATTACATAAGTACTAGAAGACTGTTATTATTTAGTTAACACACCTATTTAAAATATGGAACAAAAAAGCATTAGGTTAATATTACTCGTAATACTTTTTAATTGTTTTACTAGTAGCGCTCAGGTTAATTATACTTACGACCAAAATGGCAACCGCCTTAAACGCGAACTATATCTCGGACCACCGCAAAGTGAAAGGAGTTTTGCTCCAAATAATACGCTAGCTACAAAAATTCCGAACAACGCAAAGGCTAGTCAACTTGCAGCAGATTTTGGAATTACGATTTATCCATCGCAAGTAAAGGATTTAATGAATTTTACCATCTTATCTGCAAACCAAAACACACCAGCTTTAGTAACATTGTACGATAATCTTGGGAAAGAAATTTATAAAAAAAAGGTGCAAGTTTCCTCAGAACAGCAAATAAGCTTGAGCCACATAAACAATGGAATTTACAATTTAAGTGTGGTGATAAAAAACCAGCAGGTGTTTTACAAGATTATTAAGGAATAATTATCCATCTTAAATATTTGCCTGAAAAATATTAAACATAAAATATCGAATAAGAACTGTCAAAGAAAAATCAAGTTTAATGAGTAATATATAAATAGCATTTCATAATTAATTGAATAATAGATTAAGACATGCAACAAGATAAATAATTTTTTTATCTAATTTCCAGTAACAACTTTCAAATAAATTAATATCAAAACCTCTCTTATGAAAACTACATTAAAAATCTTGAAAAACAGTTTAGTAGTACTTATCATTTTCATAACACAAGCAAAAGCTGAAGAATTCGATGTGCAACTCACTCCTTCTTTATATGCAGGTGGATATAATATTAGTTGCAATGGTGCAAACAATGGTTCAATTAATTTATTTATTTCAGGGGGTACTGCCCCATATACTTATGTTTGGTTAGATGGGCCAACAGTTAGAAATAGAAGCAATTTATCAGCTGGTTACTATAGCGTGGTTGTTACAGCTTCAAATGGATTTACAGTAACTAGAGAAATTACATTAACAGAACCGGAGTTGTTTCAAGTCAATCTAGATCCTGTTGTTCGAAAAGGCGAGTATAATATAAGTCAATTCGGTGGAAATGATGGAACTGTTTCTGCTGGAGTTGTCGGAGGTGTCCCACCCTATACTTTTTTATGGAGCAATGGCATGACTTTTCAAAACCTTGATGGTTTAATTGCTGGAACTTATACCCTAACAGTTCATGATGCTACAAACTGCATAGCCAGCTCATCAATTACTTTAACTGAACCTACAGAACTGCATGTTGTAAGCATAACAAGTCCCAAGGTTATTGGAAACTACAATATCAGTTGTGGTGCTAATGGTTCAATAAATTTAGTAGTAGCTGGAGGAACGCCACCATATTCCTTTGACTGGAGCAATGGCTCACATGATCAAAATTTGGTTCAATTAACAGAAGCAGGAACCTATTCAGTTGAGATTTCTGATGCGAACACCGAAAGTACACGTAGTATTTTGCATGCTAATATTACCTTAACTAAATCGCCACAATTTAATGCAAGCATAACTTCATTTGTTTATTCAAACAACAAAAACACTACTTGTTACAATTGTAATAATGGAATTATTAATACAGCAATAACAACAACTTCTCCAGGTGTTGCACCCTACACCTATACTTGGAATAATGGATCATTTTCACAAAATCCAAATAATTTAGGTGAGGGTTCATATAGTGTAGTAATAAAGGATGCTGCTGGTTGCAGTGTAGAAAAGTCTGCTACTATTATAGCACCACAAAGAGAAGATTGGACAATGAAAGGAAATGCGGGAACTGATGAAAATACAGATTTTTTAGGTACAACTGATCAAAAAGATTTTGTATTTAAGGCTAATAATACGGAATCTATGCGTTTGCTAAGTAGTGGAGGAACTCAGTTTAGCGGTGATGTTAAAATATCTAATACATCAGGCAAGTCAGGTATGTTGATTATTGATTCTAATGGAAAGTTGGTGAATTCAGAAGCAGATCCACTTGCTCCATCATGTGGACATGGAAGTTTTCCAAACTGGAATACGAATGAAGCAAATAATCTTATATTTTCTTGCAATCCAACTAAAGTTGGTATTGGTACTGCCTTGTTTCCAAATTCTGAGAGCTTTCATGTGAATGGTGCAAGTTTGTTTGATGGCAATTTGATTATTGGAAACTCTATTGATAATTATGAATTAAATCTATTTGGAAATGCGAAAATATCTTCACTGGCTGGCAGTGGGGCATCGCTAGTGCAAGCTGACGCAAATGGATTATTAAGCACAACGCCTATTCCAACAAAAACCGATATGAATTATTGGGCTCAGAACTCAAATGGAAATGCAGTAAATTATACGGGCAGCGTTGGAGTAAACACCAATTCATTTCCAAATGGAGAAGCATTGCATGTATCTGGTAATAGCTTGTTTAATGGTGATGGTGTTTTCAATAACGATGTTAAACTTAATTCATTTACAAATACTACCAACGAGTTGGTAATGATAGATGGAGCTAAGAAATTATATAATGCACCTGCCAATTCAATCATGAGTGATGTGAACTATTGGAAAACTAATAACAACGGTACGGATTTATTTCATACTACCGGTAATGTTGGGATTGGAACCAATAGCCCTAACAAATTACTTACTGTAAATGGAGATGTACAACTTTTAAATGACAATCCTAATGGATTTAACTCATTGCAAATCTTAACTGGTGGAACAATTCCAGCTAGGCGTGGAATTAGCATTGATAACGATCCTTCAGGTAATTTTAATTTTTACATTAATAGTGATCAAGCTGATGCTTCATTTAATTTTATTAATGGTAAAGACTATACTTCTATAACTCCCAATCTAATGACAATAAATGCAAATGGTAAAATTGGTATTGGGGTTTCACAAACGTGTATGTATCCTGGTAATTATAAACTATATGTAAAAGACGGAATTCGTGCAGAAAAAGTAACTATTGACTTAGCTTCAGATAACGGTTGGGCTGATTTTGTATTTGATAGAAATTACCCCTTGATGAGCGCCTTTGATTTAGAAAAATTTATTTTTCTAAATAAGCATTTACCAGGGATTCCTAGTGCCAAGGAATTAAAAAGTAGTGGGTTAGACATTGAGTTTATGTTGACTAAACAAATGCAAAAAATAGAAGAACTAACGCTCTATATGTTAGAGCTAAAAAACGAAAACAATGTTTTAAAAGAGAAGGTTAACAAATTGGAAGCTAAAAAGTAAATTTTTCTAACTAATAAAGTTTTTCATTATGATGAAAGTTACTTATCAATTCGCAATGCTAACAATCTTTTTGCACTTCTGCGTTAAAGGTAATTGCCAACAAATTGAACATCGAGATACACAGTTTAATTTTGGAGGACCTTCTGGTGGTGCCCTTGGAAAGACATCGGAAGATTTTATCGCTAGAGAAAAAATAGAAGTTCAGTCTAATTTTCAAATTGAGTTATTTTCAAATACATATAAAGTAAATTTAGCTATAGACAAAACGATACAAACAGCTAAAATATTTCAAACAGAAGCGACAACAAGCAATCCTTTTCCCGAATCAGAAAGTGTTGATTTGTCATTAAATAAAAATTTACCTGTTGGTTCTATTGCCGGAAGCCCAGGTGTTTCTGCTTCAGGAAGCGCCGGATACAGTTTCTCTGTGTTTGCACCACCTGGTACTAATGGTATGAGCCCACAAATAGCTGTTGCTTACACTAGTAATATGGGGGATGGTGCATTAGGACGTGGTTGGAATATTGGCGGATTATCAGTGATTTCAAGAACGCCAAAAACTATTTATCATGATGGAAAAACACAAGGAATCTTACTTCAAGATTTAGTTGATTCATGGGTATTAGATGGCAATCTGCTTGTTGCTAGTCCAGCCAACGGAATAAATACGTTTAGACCCGAAAAGGAAAATTTTTCCTTAGTAACTTTTGTTGATAATAACGATAATGATAAAAGTAATGATTATTATAAAGTACAAACCGAAGGTGGAACAACCATGTTTTATGGGAGCCAACCGGCAGCAAATTCTAAATTAATTTTAAAAGATAAATTAGCGAACGACCAAGTCTTAAGTTGGTATGTTGATAGAATTGAAGATTCTTATGGTAATTACATGACCTATTCGTATTACAATGATGGGGGAGAAATACATATTAAGGAAATAAAATATACGGGAAATGACATAGCAGGAATAGACCCCTATAGTTCTATTAAATTCTATTACGATTTACGAACGACAAATACCTCGTCGTTTTTTCTTGGAAATGAAATAGTACATAAATTGCTTTTGCGTGAAATTGAAGTTTTTTGTGAAGAAAAGTCGATGTCACGCTATCACTTTAATTATGTAAATAGCACCATGCCTTACTTAAGAGAAATTGTAAAATATGGTGTTGATAATACGCATTTAAACTCAACGCTTTTTAGCTATGGAGCAGGTTCACCTTTGTCTGAAACAGTGCGTGAATTAGTTCCACCTATTAATGGGCAAGCTAGTGATGACCCAATTTATTCGGAAGGGTTAATGAACTTTAAAAATTACGTGTCTGGTGATTTTAATGGTGACGGAAGAAGCGACCAGGTTTCAATTTCGGTTAATAATTCAGGTTCTATTCCTGCCGCACACTTAGATTGGAAATTATGGTTAAATTACGAAGGGGTTATGAAAGAGTCTTTTTCAAGTAATTCCAATTTTCCAGCATTAGGCACTTTGCAAGATTTTCATAGCTTACCTGATAGTTCTAGATTCCCGATTGCACAAGCTATTGATGTAAATGGTGATGGTTTAGATGATCTTGTGCTTTCTTCTACTTTATCAACCTCCTTTCTTAATTTACCTGGCACAATTAACATAATAGTATGTTACTCAAATGGTTTCGGTTTTGAGATGAGTTCACCAATTACGATTTTAGAAAATGAACAAAACGTATTCGCAGATATTGATGGAAATGGGCGGCCAGAATTAGTGGTTTATCATGGCCCTCCATACTACAATAGTTTTCCTCTTTTTAGAGTTTGGGATTTTGAAAATGCTACCTGGGCTCAAAATTACGATTACAATCAAAATTACATTTCATATCACTCCTTCTCAAATGGAATAATTCCAGACCCGAACGTCAATTATACTTTTCTTTCGGCTACCGATTTTGATGGTGATGGAGCTATGGAAATCATGGCAAGACGCGCTTCTGCAGGAACATGTTTTATAAAACTAACTGTAGGAACCGCAACAAATTCTAATGGGTCACAGCGATTAACAAGTGAAGAATTTTACAATATACCTGCCTGTTTATCATGTGAAAATACCATCTCAGGTGATTTTAATGGTGATGGTATTACTGATTATTCAATAATTGAATATAATTTCTTAATACGGAATTTATTGCTTGGTACCGGTAACGGTTTTAATACTATCCAACATTCAATTGCTAGTACCAATATTGTTGTAGCAGGACCAACCTGTTCATTTTTTGCATTTGATGTTAATGATGATGGTAAAGATGACCTTGTAAAACTAAAAAACAACGGAACAACCTGTGCAATATCGGCGTTTTATAGTGGAAAAGGAACCGAACATCTTTTAGGTGGTATTTTAATAAGAGAAGGAAATTCGGCACTTAATGTTCATGATTCTGTTTATTATGCTAACAATCCTGATGAATTACCAAAAATGACTTTAGGTGATATAGATGGTGATGGTCGCAAAGATATTTTTATTACTCAGCTCGACATTAATGGTTGTTTCACTTCATCCATTCATTTTAATAAAAATACCGAGGCGGGTTTGTTGAAATCTAGTAGAGATGGATTTGGCAATATGAATCATTTTACCTATAAAACCCTTTCAAATGGAGGAAGCACTGTTTATACTAAAGGTAGTGGGGCTATTTTTCCGTTAATTGATGTTCAAATTCCCCAATATGTTGTTACTAAACTAGAATCATCAAACGGAATTGGTGGTTTTAATTTTACCAATTACAGCTATGCCGGATTAAAATTACACAAACAAGGTTTAGGCAACCTCGGTTTTGATAAAATGGAAACTTTTTCATCTGTAACCAACACGCGCCAGTCATTAACCCACAACGCCCCCACAGCTGCTACATTTTTTGAGAGAAGTCCAAGTGAATCCAACACCTACCTAATTTCGAATACAGGGAATTTAATACCATTAACTCACCGCACATATAGTAGTGATTTTATCCCATTAATGTCAGGAGCCCGGCATTTAACCTTGCTTACCGGAGAAACAGCTCTTGATAATATTACCGGTGCAGTAATGTCTACTACCTACAAATACGATAGCAACAATAATGGAATATTAATTGAAAAGCATGAAAACATAAACAATGGTTTACAACTTATTGATTCCTATTACACACCATATGTTACAACAACCGGAAGTTGGTTTCCAAATAAAATAGAGACTACTACCATAATCACTCAACGCGATATACAACCTTCTATAACACGCACCAGTAAAACCTTTTATGACTCGCATGGTACTTTAACACAAAGTATAAACGACCCTACAACAAACAATGAAGTTGTAACTAATTTAACTCCTGATCCACAAACCGGAATATTGCTCAGTACAAGTGTGCTATCAGCCGGTTTACCAACACAAACAGCTAGTTTTATTTACGATTCTAAAAGCAGATTTGTAGTTGAGTCGGTCAATTTTTTAGGTCAATCGAGTTATACAAAACTTGACCCTCGTTGGGGGAAATCAATTTGGAGCAAAGGAGTAGACGGGCTTGTTTCCGAAATTTTCTATGATGGTTATGGTAGAGAATTGAAAAGCATTAGTCCGGATCATTCTGTCACAACCGCTACAATGAAATTTGTATCTCCTAATGAAGTTGACCCCTTGCATCCTTTTGATGTTGCTTCCCGCGCATTATTTTATGTTGAATCAAAAAGCACAGGTGCACCTTCTTCAAAAGTGTTTTTTGACTCCTTTGGCCGACAAATTTTTTCGCAAGAAGAGGGATTTGGTAAAACTATTTTTTCAGCACAAAAATATGATTCGCATGGTAGAATTTGCGATGCAACATCGCCCTACGATATAGATATGCTTACTAATTCTTCTGTTTCTAAAATTGTTTTTAACCACACGACTTTTGATAATTTTAATCGTGTTCAAAAAACTACCGCTGATGATGGAGTTGTTGTAGATCCACTTGAAACTACTTTTGAATACAGTTATCCCGGCAACGGCATTTCTAAAACCAAAGTTACAGGCCCTGATGGTAAAACTAAAACTCAATTACAAGATGCAAGTGGTGCACTAATTGAAACCTTAGATCATGAACAAACAAAATTAAGCTATGAGTATTACAGTGATGGTAATTTAAAATCGACACATTTAGCCGGAACCGGATTGGTTAAAAGTTATGAATATACCTGGGGAAGGTTAACAAAAGCAACTGACTTAAATAGTGGAACAGTTGAAACTACCTACAATGCCTACGGCCAACCAACTACAGTAAAGGATGCAAAAAATCAAAATTGGTCGTTTTCGTATGATCCTATAACAGGAAAATTGTTATTTAAAAACAGCCCCGAAGGAATTTATAATTATCAATATGTTTCAAGTGGTAATGGTATTAACCAACCTTTATCCATTACAGCTCCCAATGGCAATAAAGTAAGCTATGAGTACGATGCGTTAAACCGTCCGGTAAAAAAAGTGGAAGAAGTATACAATCAATTTTATACATCTTTGCTCGAATACAATGCTGAAAATCGTTTACAAAAATTAACCTATCCAGGTGGTTTTGCTGTAGAATATGAATACGATACTAAAGGATATACTACCAAAATTAAAAGGGCAGATAATGGTGCGGCAATTTGGAGTTTAGGCGATATAAGTGCATCAGGACAATTTACTAAATTTACACTCGGAACTAATGCACAATCTGAAAACTTGTATTCAAATTTTGGATTTTTGCAAGAAAACAAAACTACCGGAATTCAAAACATGAACTATACTTTTGATATGCGTAATGGAAATATGCTTCAAAGGGAGGATGTTTTGCATAATCTTACAGAGGATTTTACTTATGATAATTTAGATAGATTAAAGACTATTTCATTAAACAATACACTTGTAAGTGAACTAACTTATACTGCAAATGGCAATATTGAATCGAAGACCGAGCTTGGTCTCTATAATTATGGAGCTAAACCAAATGCAGTAATTGGTGTTGAAGATCCTAACCATTTAATTTCACAAGAACTGCAAAACATTACCTACACCTCGTTTGATAAAATAGCGACGCTTGAAGAAGCAAATTATAAACTTAACTTAAGCTACGGACCCAACGATGAGCGCAAGCGCTCACAATTGCGCGATGCTGTGAGCAACGCACTCTTGTGTGAACGAATTTATTTAGACGGATATGAAAAAACAACTGAAGGCACCAATGCTTATGAAATAACCTACATAAGCGCACCCACCGGATTGGCTGCTATGTACGTGAAGCAAAATGGTGCAAGCCAAGGCAACATGCACTATTTATATACCGATAACTTAGCTAGTATAACAACCTTGGTTGACGACAATGGAAACAAACTTAATCAAAGTTTCGATGCCTGGGGCAATGCCCGCAACCCTGCCGACTGGACCACTAGCAACATACCGAACCTCCCCAATTGGCTATACCGCGGCTACACCGGGCACGAACACCTAAAAGAATTTGCCCTAATAAACATGAACGGACGCATGTACGATCCTGTACTTGCTCGCTTTTTGAGCCCCGATAAATTGTTGCAAAACCCAAGTAATACACAAAACTACAATGGTTACAGTTATGTTCTTAATAATCCTTTAAAATATACTGACCCTAGTGGGTGGGCGTATGGGGGGTATCGGTTTTTAAGTTATAGTAATACTAGCTTTAATGGCTGGACAACACAAGATGGATTTGATGATGTTGGTTTTAACTACAATGCTCACACCGGACATGCTATTGATGGTATACCTTGCAGTAATATAGAATTTGCTGCAGCTGTTCGTGCCGGAGGTACTGTTCACATTCCCGGATTAGAAACTTTTATTGTAGTCACCCAAGCTGATGGTACTGTAACAAAATTTGAAGATACCGGTGAAGCAATTGATTTTTACAATGAAATTAGTAGCGACTTTAAATTAAGTGTTGATTTTGACGGAGGATTGCGATTGGATAATATAAAAGAAAAACCTAATTCCATTCCCGCCATTGCTGCACCAAGTTTAGAAAGTTTGTCTGCTGGGGGTGAGGGGGCGCCTGGGGGGTTGGAAAATCAGAATATTGATCCTCAGGATGAAGTAAGAAAAAAGGACTCAACTGCCTATGATATGAAGGATATGATTCGTGGACTAGAAGATTATTCAATTCCTGTGCCTAATAAAAGAGACTATTTGAAAAGTTTAAAATTACCATATTTAAATCCTGAAAAAGGAACTTGGACTGATGAAGATACAACTGATTATCCAGTAAAAATTTTGTTACCAAGTATTAGAATTAATAATTTCAAATTTTAATTATAATGAGAAATATAATTTTTTTAGTAGTGTTGATTTATTTAATAAAGATTCCTATTTCAAGTGCTCAGAATATTAGTGTACCAAGACACTTGCATATTGCTTTTGAATTGGATGGATATAAAGATGATTATTTATTTAAAAAAGCTGAAAAATTGTATTTACAAATATTAGAGAAAGATTCTCTTGATATTCAAGCAAATTATGGACTTGGCTCATTATATAACAATTATGCGATTTATTATCAGTCTCAGTTGAATGATACAAATAATATTAATAATAAAAGGTTGCAAAATAAAATCGCAGAAAAGGGAATAAAATATTATGAACTTTCTCTTCCTTATCTTACTAGATATAATAAGCTTTCGAAACAGAATGAAATGAAAAAGTGAAAATTATAAGATAGAAAAAAACCACTCCCACTCGCGCGAATCTTCAGATTCGTGTGTTTTAATCAATAAAAATGGAAACGCAAATTTTCTTTTCAAAAAATTTCTCCTCACTCTTCCCACACTGGCGTGCGCTTGTAGCGCGTGACCAATGCACTTGCTATTAAATACACATATCTTAATTTTGTACGGATGTCAGAAAAATATAAGTTCAGGGATCCGGAAGGTATTTATTTTGTTACACCAACCATTGTTGGTTGGCTTGATGTTTTTACAAAAAAGGAGTACTGCGAATTTATTTTAACCTCATTAAGCTATTACAATATAGATTATATTTAATTTTTGTTCCTGGTGATGTATCCGTAACACAATAGTCACGCGCTACAAGCTTGCGCCAGTGGGACTTACGGAAAGACTTTATAGATGTCTTTTCTTCGGCAAATAATAATGAGTCTTACAGTATTCTCATTTAACTTTTCGAAGCCTATTCTGTAGTCACCTAACCTAAATCTGTAGTAGGTTTTAAAACCGGATAGTTTTTTTACGTTAGATAATTCAGAAAGCGCTTTTACGCTCTCAAGTGAAGCTATAAACTTCTCAATCTTTGGGAATAATGTTTTATCTTTTAGCCTGTCAATAGATTTCTCAAATGACTTATCAAATTCAACAATCATTTTCCACGAAGCTTTTTCAAAATTATGCTTTTTGAAACGGTTTTACCTGTTTTGGACTTATCTATTAAGTTTCCAAGCATTAAATCTTCAAACGCTTCATCACTTATGTCAATAACATTTCCACCAAGCTTTTTGGCCAATTCTGTAAGAATCTTGTTATTTGATTTATCAGCTTTAATTAAAATTGTGCTCATGATGTAAAGTTAATAAAATTCTATATTCTAATTGCGATGTTTCATACTGATACTGTCAATCTTGTAAGGCGTGACCAATGCACTTGCTATTAAATACACCTATCTTAATTTTGTACGGATGTCAGAAAAGTATAAGTTCAGGATTCCGCAAAGCATAATTTTTGTAACATACAGAAGTCGTGCGCAACAAGCGCGCGCCAGTGTATGGTGTGTGTATTTGGTATTACTATTTAAAAAACTGAACAGATTTTTAAAAAATTAGGCATATTCAATCTAAGGCTGCAGTTCTAATTTAATTATTGTTAATGATTTCTTAACATTGCAACAATACCCTTCACTAACGCAATAGTGAAATTTGCACAGAAATAAATTAAGCACATGGCTACAGAAGGTCAAACAATATTACTGGTAGATGACGATACGGATATTCTTGAATTTTTGAGTTATAATTTGCGCAAAGAAGGCTACCGGGTACTAACCGCAGATAACGGAAAACAGGCCGTTGAGATTGCTTTACAAGAAAAACCACAACTTATTTTACTCGATGTAATGATGCCGGGTATGGATGGTGTTGAAACCTGCAATCAGTTGCGCGAAAACAGCGAATTGCAACAAGTAATAATCGCTTTTCTAACAGCACGTAATGAAGATTATTCGCAAATCGCAGGATTTGAAGTTGGGGCGGACGATTATATTAGCAAGCCCATTAAACCACGCGTTCTAATAAGCCGAATTAAAGCCCTGTTGCGTAGAAATCGAAACCTGGCCCCGGCAGTTGAAAATTTGCATTTGGGTGGAATTGTGATTGACCGCGAACAATACTGCATAGAAAAGGACGGAGAAAAAATTTACCTTCCAAAAAAAGAATTTGAATTACTCGCATTGCTTTCATCAAAACCCGGAAAAGTATTTACGCGCGAACATATTTTATCGCAAGTATGGGGCGATGATGTAGTTGTAGGCGATAGAACCATTGATGTACACATTCGAAAATTACGCGAAAAATTAGGCGATACCTATATTAAAACTGTAAAAGGTGTAGGATATAAATTTGATTTCTAATTTTGAAGCATGCGTTTTGGTCTATCCTTAAAATTTTCGCTGCTTACTGCACTTGTTTGTACCCTGCTAATTTTCATTTTTGGGTACCTATTTAATTATACCAATAGCAGCAATCTCACCTTGGTGTTGGCTTTTAGCTTCTTGTTGTTGCTCCTTGGAATTTGGGGATTTTTTCAATTATTTATTAATAAAAAGCTGAAAGAAATTTACTTTACCATTCATCATTTTAATGTAAATGAAAAAGATGATGTAACAAAAGAGGCTAAAATAAACGATGACTTTTTAGAAAAAACAAAGCAAGAAGTTGAGATATGGGCCCAGGAAAGACGCGATGAAACTGAACGCCTTAAAAAACTTGAAGTGTATAGAAAGGAATATTTGGGCAATGTTTCGCACGAGCTAAAAACACCCATTTTTAATATTCAAGGATACGTTTTAACCTTGCTTGACGGAGGATTAGAAGATCCCAACATCAACCGAAATTACCTGGAACGTGCCGAGAAAAGTGTTGAACGCATGATTTCAATTGTTGAAGATTTGGAAGCAATAACCCAACTCGAAAGCGGTGAATTGCAATTGGAAATTGATAAGTTTGATTTGAACGGATTAATAAAAGATGTGTTTGAATCGCAGGAAATGCGCGCCGGAAAACGAAACATAAAATTAAATTCGGTGTTTCTCGAAAATAAACCATTATGGGTGATGGCCGATAAATTCAGAATCCGACAGGTACTTACCAATCTAATTGTAAACTCCATAAAATACGGCAAAGATGGAGGCGAAACCATTGCAAAAACCAGCGATATTGGAGATACCATTTTAGTTGAAATTGCCGACAACGGTATTGGAATTCCAAAGCATGATAGCGAGCGGGTTTTTGAACGATTTTACAGAGTTGATAAAGGTAGAAGCCGCAGCGAAGGAGGCACCGGTTTAGGTCTTGCTATTGTGAAACACATTATTGAAGCTCATGCACAAAGCATACAGGTTATTAGTACTGAAGGAGCCGGTTCGGTATTTTCGTTTACTCTAAAAAAAGCTAAATCTGTTTAGTTAAACAAATTTTTCTCGCTTCAAATCCAGCCATTCGAGTGCAGTTCCGCTTAACAATAATTCCTTTGTAGCCGCATCAAATTTCATGTCGCGGATTAAACTACCCGGCACATTTTCACCTAATGGGAAAGGATAATCTGAACCTAAAGCAACTCGGTTAGCTCCTACTAAATCAACAATAAACTCGAGCATTTTAGGTTCATGCACCAATGAGTCTAAATAAAATTTTCCAAGGTAATTCCGTGGATTCACCGGATTGTCAATTGCAACCAAATCGGGTCGGCATTGGTAACCGTGCTCAATACGTCCAATGGTAGCCGGAAACGACCCTCCTCCATGCGCAAAGGCAACACGCAAATTTGGTAAACGCTCAAACACTCCTCCAAAAATCATGGAACAAATAGCCAACGAAGTTTCAGCAGGCATTCCAACCAACCAAGGTAACCAATAGCGTTGCATTTTATCTTGGCCCATCATTTCCCAAGGATGCACAAATACCGACATTCCTAATTCTGCGCAAGCTTGAAAAACAGGAAACAAATTAGGATCGTTCAAATTCCATTCATTCACATGCGAGCCAATTTGCACTCCCACCAAACCAATTTTTTTGCAGCGCTCCAGCTCTTTAATAGCCAAATCGGGCGCTTGCAAAGGCAGGGTTCCCAATCCAATAAATCGCTTTGGATATCGTTGCACGATTTCGGCAATGTGATCGTTTAAAAACATCGATAGTTCAAGGCAATCCTGTGCTTTTGCCCAGTAACTAAACATTACTGGAACTGTGCTTAAAACCTGCACATGCACCTGATGCTGATCGCACTCCTGCATACGTTTTTCGGCACTCCAACAATTGTCTTCAACTTCTCTAAAAAATTTATCATCCTGCATCATTCTTGCGCAACATGGTTTATGATGCTCAAGGTGAATAAATCCGCCATAGCCGAACTTTTTCTTCCAGTTTGGAATATGCTCCGGCAAAATATGCGTGTGAATATCAATGCAAAGATGGTTCATAAATTTGCTTAGGGTTTTGCAATACTAAAATCAACAATTTGAATTAACTAGTTAACTAAGCTTTTGGGGTGGTTCCATAACGTAGCCGCATTTTGTGCAGGTACGTAAATTTAAGTCGGCATAAAAAGCATCCATCACTTTTGGCAATTGAGCTACTATATCGCTTAGATGAAACGTGGCTTCATGTAATTTATTTGCACATTTTTCACAGTACCACAAACAGGAATCAATTTCCTTTTCATCACGGTTACGCTCTATTACCAATCCAATTGTTCCAGCTCCCCTTTGTGGAGAATGCGGAATGTGTGGCGGCAGCAAAAACATTTCGCCTTCCTTAATATGCACATCCACGTTTTTCCCATCCTGTATTGTTTTTACCACAATATCACCTTCGAGTTGATAAAATAATTCTTCACCATCTTCGTAATGATAATCTTTGCGGGAGTTAGGTCCACCTACCACCATAACGATAAAGTCTTTATTGCCGGTGTACACCATCTTGTTGCCTACCGGTGGTTTCAAAAGATGACGATTTTCGTCGATCCATTTTTTAATGTTGAGGGGTTGTGAAATTGCCATATTTATTTGATTTGAATTTCTAAGGTAAAGAAAATGTTTTATGTTTGAATAGCCAAATTAACCTCAAAATTATGGATTTAAATCTCAGCGGTAAACGTGCATTGGTATGCGGAAGCACACAAGGAATTGGAAAAGCAGCAGCTATAGAACTGGCCTTGCTGGGAGCTTCTGTTACTTTACTTGCGCGAAATGAAGAAGCACTTAAAAAAGTTTGTGCCGAATTACCAAGTACGAATGGTCAGGCACACGATTATATTTGTGCCGATTTTTCAAACCCTACTTCGCTAAAAAGCGCTGTTGAACATCGTTTTGGAAATAACCGTGAAACAGTTCATATATTGGTAAACAATACCGGTGGTCCACAAGGTGGGCCTATTGTAACTGCCGGCGTTGACGAGTTTACTGCAACTTTTTCGGCTCACTTAATTTGCAATCACCTATTGGTACAAGCACTGGTGGAGGGAATGAAAAATGCCGGATATGGCCGTATCATCAACATTATATCTACTTCCGTAAAACAACCATTAAAAGGACTTGGCGTATCAAACACTATTCGAGGAGCAGTTGCTAACTGGGCAAAAACCATGTCGCTCGAACTTGGTGCATTTGGAATTACAGTAAATAATGTTTTGCCGGGAGCAACCAATACGCAGCGATTGGTAAATTTAAACAAAGCCAAATCTGAAAAAACCGGGAGAAGTGTTGATGAGTTGAAAAAGGAAATGGTGGCCGAAATTCCAGCCGGCAGGTATGCCGAACCTTTCGAAATTGCGAATGCGGTTGCCTTTTTGGCAAGCCCGGCAGCAGCGTATATCAACGGAATAAATGTTCCTGTAGACGGAGGACGTACAGCAAGTTTATAAGTTAACTTAGTGCTCGATGCCAGCGCATAGCTGCTTTTGAAAATAATGATTTCGCTTTGTGCAGCAGTAGTTTTGGTGCCGAAGCTCCCCTACTTTTTTCTTTGTAAAAAGCCACTTCATTATACAATCTACGTAAGGCATAATCATAATACTTACGACGGTATGTTCGTGTAAAATCAATATCACGGTCGGTACTGCTTTCCCAATTTAATTTCTTTACAAAACGGCTTTCAACCTCTGCATACAAGGGTGTACCTTTAATGGGATATGCTACTGTAATTGTATATAAATCGGGGTCGGCCACTTTGAGGTGATGTATGGTTTCTTCAATATCTGCTTCGGTTTCGCCGGGATAGCCAAGCATGATAAATGTGCCTGTTTGTATTTGAAACTTTTTTGCCAATTGAATCATCGTGCGCACTTGCTCAACAGTTACACGGCGGTCCATGGCATCAATTACTTTTTGAGATCCGCTTTCAGCGCCAATCCACACTCTGAAACAACCGCTTTGCTTTAATAGTTGCAGCACTTCCTCATTGAGTCGATCGGCTCTAGTGATACATTCAAAAGGGAAATTAAGTTTTCGCTTTACTACTTCATCTTTAAACTCTTCAAGCCATTTGTGGCTCACTGTAAACACATCATCCACAAACCAAATAGTATCGACTTGGTAATTTTTTTGAATAAATTCCATTTCATCCACCACTAATTTCGGACTTCGGCGTCGGTAGCTTTGTCCGTAAACAGCGCGGCTACACCAGTTGCAAGTGTATGGGCATCCACGCATGGTAGAGACTGAAATTGCACTCTGAGGATGCTTACTTTTCCAAGCATCGAAATACTTTTGAAGATTTATTTTTTTTCGATTAGGAAAAGGCAGTTCATCAATATTGCGCAGTAAGTTTCGGGGTTTCGTTTGAATTAATTTTCCTGTACTATCTAAAAAAGCAATGCCTTGAATGTTATTCCATTCATCTTTAGAATTTGCAGTATTGAGATGTGTAGCAACTTCCAACATGCTTTCTTCGCCTTCTCCAACAACTATGATATCGGCACCGTGCAGCAAAAAATTTTGTAAATGATTTCGAACTTCCGGGCCTCCTAAAACTACTTGGGTGTGTTTTAATTGCGGAGTAGATTTAATGAAACGAATGATTTTGAGAACATTAATTTTGGTCATTAAATTTGTGTAGATCCCTACCAAATCGGGAGCATTGGCAAGCAAGTGAGCGCACAAATTTTCAAAACTCGAAAAAGTAGAATCATACACTTCGTTGTAGAATCCGTGTTTTTCGAGATGTGCTGAAATGTAAAGTATTCCGAGCGGAGGATAAGGCTTCATAATTTCCTTTTCCTTTTCGTCTTCATTTAGAAAATAACCGTGGGTTAGTAGTATTTTTAGCGACATATATCCGCTAAAGATAATCGAAAATTAATTAGACTTCGATGCCCAAGTTTCCTAACTTATTTTATTGAATTCATGTTTTAATAGTAAATTGCATAGTAAGAAGTTCCACCATTTCCGCAGTTTACTGTATTGTTATAAAAGGAAGTACTATCATTTTTGGTAACTGCCCATTTTAGTACAGCCAATTTCGGAGAGCAGCCATCAATTGTCAAACTTACTGTTTTGTTTACTGCAGTTCCTTTATAGCTATACTGCTTTATGCTGTTGGGATAGAGGGAGTTTGGAAAATTAGCTTCAAGGTAAATACTATCGTTGTTATCGAAAGGTGCAATATTCTTAAGTTGTAGCTCCAGAATTGATTTTTGAGATGCATACGTAATACTAAGGTCAAGTTTATTATTCTTCTTTTTATCTATAAAATCAAATCGCTTCCCCGCACACAATAACCAATAAACTTCATCAAAATAACTTGCTCTAAAATTTATTTCATATGAACCATCCGTTGACGTTGTAGTAGATTCAATAAGTGTGGTGCGATTCGTACTTGATTTACTATCTTCTCCGCTATACACCTCGACAAGCACATTTGAAAGAGGTTGATTGGTACAACTATGGAACACTTTTCCTGAAACACTTGTATTGTCCTTTTTGCAAGAATTAAAAAAAAGAATTAGAGCACAAAAAATTATGTTTCTCATCACTATAATTTTTAACACCTTAACTGGAATTTAACAGAGTTAATACAAAGTATAAAGCTATGTTTTTTTAGTAAGAATCAATAAATAATGATCTGAATAATTTGCTAAAAATTTCCATTTAAAGATTCCTTTCTCCAAAAAGTACAAGACTTTTAAATAGCCTTTATTCTTGGCGAAAAAATTTTCGAGGTAAGAGGGTGGTACAAAAAAACCAATTGGTACAAGTTCTTCTTGTTTAAAATTTGCATCAGTTAATTGAAGTAATTCTTTAGGAGAATAATAGTAGGTTGAAACGTAAGTACCGGCTCCTAAATGAGCAGCAACCGTCTGTTTAGAATTTCGGCGAAACGCATTTTTGGAACTGCCTTTAAGTAAAAAATAATTGCGTTCCCATAAACATTTACGCCCCATTACCACTAGTGCTAATTTTCCATTGGGCAAAAGTAGTTTTGAAAAATCTGAAAAAAGCTGAGTTAATTCAGTCACATTCACACAATTTAATCCCCCAAAATTGGAAAATATCAAATCAAATTTCTGTGTGCCGTATTTTGCATTTAAGTCTGAGAATTCTGCTTGTTGAAACTGCAAATCAGACTTATTTAATCCACTTGCTTTTTGTTTTGCAATACGAATCATTTCTTCGGAAGCATCTGTAGCCAAAACCGAATGTCCATGATTGGCTAGCCAAATGGCATCTTCGCCTGTACCGCAATTTATTTCCAAAATTTTGCTTTTGCTCTTAACTAGCTTATTAACTTGTAGGGCAAAATAAACTCGCTCGCGCTGCATTTTTCCAATGGCGCTTGTTGTAAATTCAGCATCATAATTCGGTGCCGAAACATCAAACTGCGAATGTGTTGTATCATTTACCAGCATTAGAAATCAGCCGTTTTGTTAAATCTAAATTTCGTACAATATACTAAACTTCTGAGTTCAGCTCCAATCAAGGAAATCAAATAATGCTGCAGGCCTTTCCTGTTCGCTAAAAAAACCCTACTTTTGCAGGCCTTTATACCAAGCTGTATCTGACAATAATTCCTGCTTTGGCAGGTTTTAGTCTTTGGCAGGTTTCGTGTAATCGACAAGCGTACTATTTATTCTATTAAAAAACTATGTTAGATTTTCTTACCAAATCCGTTTCCAAACTATTCGGAAACAAATCAGAGCGCGACATTCGTGATATTCAACCCATCATCGAAAAAATTCATAAAGCCAGTGAAAGCATCAGCCAATTGAGCCACGACGGTTTGCGTTCTAAGACAATTGAGTTTAAACAACGCATTCAACAAGCTATTGAAGCTGAGAATACTCAAATGCAAGAACTGCGCAATGCCATTGAGAACAATCCCGAAATGGAAGTGAGTGAGAAGGAAAAAAACTACGATACTATCGATCAGCTCAAGAAAACTGTTACTAGCAAAATTGAAGTAGTACTTAACGAATTGCTACCTGAAGCTTTTGCTGTAATGAAAGAAACTGCAAAGCGTTTTAAAGAAAATGCAAGTATCACTGTTACTGCCACACAAATGGACCGCGATATGGCCGCCTCCCGCGATAGTGTGAAAATAGAAGGCGATAAAGCTATTTTTTCTAATTCGTGGATAGCTGCCGGTAATCGTGTTACTTGGGACATGGTACATTACGATGTTCAGTTAATTGGTGGGATTGTTTTACACCAAGGAAAAATTTCGGAAATGGGCACGGGTGAAGGAAAAACGCTTGTTGGAACCTTACCCGTTTATTTGAATGCCCTTAGCGGGATGGGATTGCATTTGGTTACTGTAAACAACTACCTCTCCAAGCGTGACTCAGAATGGATGGGTCCTTTGTTTGAATTTCATGGGCTCACCGTTGATTGCATCGATAAGCATGAACCCAATTCGGATGAACGCCGTCGTGCATATTTGGCGGATATTACTTACGGTACCAATAACGAATTTGGCTTTGATTACCTGCGCGACAACATGGCGCGTAATCCGGAAGATTTGGTGCAGCGACCTCACAATTACGCTATAGTGGATGAGGTGGATAGTGTTTTAATTGACGATGCACGTACACCATTGATTATTTCAGGACCAACACCGAAAGGCGATGTACATGAATTTTTTGAGTTAAAACCCAAAATTGAAAAACTAGTTAATGCACAACGCAATTATGTGAATACAGTATTGGCGGATGCTAAAAAAACATTTGCGCTCAACGATCCTAAAAAAAATGAAGAAGCTGGTTTTGCTCTCTTGCGCGCTTACCGCGGATTACCTAAGAATAAAGCCTTAATTAAATTTTTGAGCGAACCCGGAATCAAAGCTCAATTGCAAAAAACCGAAAATTACTACATGCAAGACCATGGCAAAGAAATGCCAAAGGTGGATGCTGAGTTGTTTTTTGTGATTGACGAAAAAAACAACACGATTGAACTTACAGAAAAAGGAATTGAACTTATTTCAGGAGCCACTGAAGACGCTAAGTTTTATGTGCTTCCGGATGTTGGAAGTGAGATTGCTGAAATTGAAAAATCAACATTAAGCGATTCAGATAAGCGAAATCGCAAAGAAGAACTTATGCGCGATTTTGCTATCAAAAGTGAACGTGTGCATACCATGAATCAATTGATGAAGGCTTATACCCTTTTTGAATTGGATGTGGAATATGTGATTATTGATAATAAAATTAAAATTGTTGATGAGCAAACCGGTCGTATTATGGAAGGCCGACGTTATTCAGATGGACTCCACCAAGCAATAGAAGCAAAAGAAAACGTAAAAGTAGAAGCATCAACACAAACCTATGCCACCGTTACCTTGCAGAATTATTTCCGCATGTATAAAAAATTGGCCGGTATGACCGGAACCGCCGAAACTGAATCGGCTGAGTTGTGGGATATTTATAAATTGGATGTTGTTGTAATACCTACCAATCGTCCGATTGCACGTAAAGACAAAGAAGATTTAGTTTACAAAACCAAACGTGAAAAGTACAATGCTGTTATTGATAACATTGTTGAAGAAACCCAAAAAGGTCGTCCGGTGTTGGTTGGTACTACTTCTGTAGAAATTTCGGAATTGCTTAGCCGTATGTTGAAGCTTAAAAATATTAAACACAACGTACTTAATGCCAAGATGCACCAGCGTGAAGCTGAAATTGTAGCCGAAGCAGGTAAGGCCGGTACAGTAACCATAGCTACAAACATGGCCGGAAGGGGTACGGATATTAAACTTGGTCCGGGTGTAAAAGAAGCAGGAGGATTAGCCATTGTTGGTACCGAACGCCACGATTCACGTAGAGTTGACCGACAGTTGAGAGGACGAGCAGGAAGACAAGGTGATCCGGGAACATCCCAATTTTTTGTGTCGCTTGAAGATGATTTGATGCGCTTGTTTGGTTCTGATAGAATTGCCAAATTAATGGACCGCATGGGAATTGAAGAAGGCGAAGTAATTCAGCACAGCATGATTACCAAATCGATTGAACGTGCTCAGAAAAAAGTAGAGGAGAATAATTTCGGCACTCGAAAGCGCTTGCTTGAGTATGATGATGTAATGAATTCGCAGCGAGAAGTAGTGTATAACAAGCGCCGACATGCTTTATTTGGTGAACGTTTGGCAGTTGACATTGCTAACAGCATGTACGATGTATGCGAAAGCATCGTGAGCGAATACCAGGAACAAAAGGATGTTGAAGGTTTTGATTTGGAATTGATACGTGTATTATCAATTGAAAGTCCTGTTGCCGAAAGCGAGTTTATGAAAACACCGCACGACACATTGGTTGAATTGGTATATGAAAAAGCCTATGCACATTACCAGGAAAAGGCAGCAATGATTACAGAAAATGTATATCCTGTTGTGAAAAATGTGTATGAAAATTCAGCACACATTTACGAAAACATTGTGATTCCTTTTACAGATGGAATCAGCACCATGCAAGTAATTGCCAATTTGAAAAAATCATACGAATCAAAAGGACGAGAGCTGTTTTCGGCATTTGAAAAGAACGTTCCATTAAACATTATTGATGATGCCTGGAAAGAACATTTACGTGAGTTGGATGAATTAAAAACATCGGTTCAAAATGCAGTATACGAACAAAAAGATCCATTGTTGATTTACAAGTTTGAATCGTTTGAGTTATTTAAAACGATGATTACTAAAGTAAACAAAGACATCGTTTCCTTTTTATCTAAAGCATCTTTACCTGAAGAAAATAAAAATGCGGTAAAAGAAATTAAAGCACCGGTACGAACCGACATGAGTAAATTACAAGTTAGTCGTACCGACGACACAGGAGCTACTGCTGCCGGAAAACCAGCACCTGATGCTGCACCCGAAAAGCCTAAAGTACAACCTGTACGTGTTGAAAAAACAGTTGGTCGCAACGATGCTTGTCCTTGTGGAAGTGGCAAAAAGTTTAAAAATTGTCACGGGGCAAATGCCTAATTTAAGAGGCTTATTTTGGAAGAAACAAAGAAAATAGCCATACTTGGAAGTACCGGTTCTATTGGTACTCAGGCGCTAGATGTAATCGCAGCTAACCCAACTCAATTTGAGGTGGAGGTATTAACTGCACAACAAAATGCGGATTTATTAATTGCTCAAGCAATCCAATTTTCGCCCAATTGTGTAGTTATCGGCGATACTTCAAAACGTGACAAAGTGATGCAAGCGCTTAGTGGGCACGACATTAAAGTTTATGCCGGACAAGAGGCTCTTGCTCAGGTTGTTCAAATGGAAAGTATAGATTTGGTATTAACAGCCTTAGTGGGCTATGCCGGTTTGCAGCCAACACTTTCAGCAATTAACGCAGGAAAACAACTGGCGCTGGCTAACAAAGAAACTTTAGTAGTAGCAGGCGAATTGGTTACAAAACTTGCGAAGGAAAAAGGAGTAAATATTTATCCCGTTGATTCGGAACACTCTGCAATATTTCAATGTCTTGTAGGAGAGTTTCATAATCCTATTGAAAAAATTTATTTGACTGCTTCCGGTGGTCCGTTTAGAGGAAAAAACAAGGAATTTTTAGCAAGTGTAAAAAAGGAGCAAGCGCTTAAACATCCGAATTGGGATATGGGTGCAAAAATCACCATTGATTCGGCAAGCCTTATGAACAAAGGGCTTGAAGTAATTGAAGCAAAGTGGTTATTCGGATTAAACACGAACCAAATTGATGTAATTGTGCATCCTCAATCAATTGTGCACAGCATCGTGCAATTTGAAGATGGCAGCATGAAGGCACAAATGGGTTTGCCGGATATGAAATTACCCATACAATATGCGATGGCTTATCCGCAGCGGTTGAAATCGGATTTTCCTCGTTTCAATTTTTTGGCTTATCCTGAATTAACTTTTGAAAAACCCGATACCGAAACTTTTCGCAATTTGGCATTGGCATTTGATGCACTCAATAAAGGTGGCAATATGCCTTGTGTGCTGAACGCGGCCAATGAAGTTGTAGTTGATGCATTTTTGAAAGATAAAATTTCCTTTTTAGGAATGTCGGACATTATTGAGACCTGCATGTCGAAAGTTCCCTATATTGCTAAGCCCGATTATGACAACTATGTAACCAGTGATAATGAAGCACGGCGCATGGCAACTGCACTCTTATAAAAGCTATTAAACTTTGTTAAACTTTATACAAACATTCGATTACAGCAACAAAGCAATTACCTTTGAACGCGTTAAAAAAAGCTCAAAATAACATACATGGAAATTCTGATTAAAGCAGCACAATTAATATTAAGTTTATCGATACTTGTAGTATTGCACGAGCTTGGACATTTTATTCCCGCCAAATTATTTAAGACCCGCGTTGAAAAATTTTACTTGTTTTTTGATCCTTGGTTTTCGTTATTCAAAAAGCAAAAGGGAGAAACTGAATATGGAATAGGTTGGTTGCCATTAGGTGGTTATGTGAAAATTTCGGGGATGATTGATGAGAGTATGGATAAGGAGCAAATGGCAAAACCTCCGCAGCCTTGGGAATTTAGAAGCAAGCCGGCCTGGCAACGATTAATCATAATGCTTGGTGGAGTAACTGTAAACGCATTACTTGGAATACTCATTTACATCTGCATTTTAGCTTATTGGGGCGAAGAATATTTACCTACGAAAAACCTTAAATACGGGATTGCTTGCGATTCAACAGCGCTAAAGATGGGTCTAAAAAGTGGCGACAAAATTTTATTTGTTGACCATAAAGAAGTTGAAAATTTTGCTAAAATTCCTGCAGAAATTTTGTTTAACGAAGCACAATCTGTTACTGTAGAACGAGCCGGCGAAACATTGGACATTCCGGTACCAGCAGGGTTTGCAGGCGCTTTAATAAAATCGCAAGGAAGCTTTATTAGTCCGAGGCAAACAATAGAAGTAGAAGAAGTAAATCCGGGTTCTGCGGCTTCAAAAGCCGGTCTTACCAAAGGTGATATAATTATTGGTGTTGACTCTTCGGAAACACGCTATTTTGATGAATTTAGAGCCGCTTTACAGGCGCACAAAAATCAACAAATTACAGTTCATTTGATGCGTGCAAATGCTGAAACCTCTGTAAAAGTAGATGTTCCAAAAGAAGGAATAATAGGATTTTCCTTAAAAGATTATTCCAACTATTTAGAAACCAAAAAAATAGATTACAGTTTTTTAGAAGCTATTCCTGCCGGAACAAACAAAGCAATACACACCTTTGACGATTACATCAAACAGTTTAAGCTAATTTTTTCGCCCGAAACCGGAGCGTATAAATCCTTAGGTGGTTTTATAACGATGGGTAAAATATTTTCACCGGTGTGGGATTGGGAGCGCTTTTGGAACTTGACGGCATTTTTATCGATCATTTTGGCGGTGATGAATTTATTGCCAATACCGGCATTGGATGGTGGGCATGTGTTGTTTTTATTGTGGGAAGTAATTACCCGCCGAAAGCCGAACGAGAAGTTTATGGAATATGCGCAAACGGCAGGTATGATTTTGCTATTAGCATTATTACTGTTTGCAAACGGAAACGATATATTTCGCTTGTTTCAATAAAGCTTATTTCGGTGTAAATAATTTTCGGCACTAATGGTGTAATTCGCTTATTACTACCTTTTAAAATTAGGATAGTAAGTAGTAAGCAAAGGGTAGTTAATAACTACTTTTTATTCAAAACAAACGAAAACATCTCCTCCTTAATTTTACCAAAAATTAATGCCGTGAATAAATTCGTCCAACTACTTTTTGTATTACTATGCGTTTTTCAAGGATTATTCTGTAAAGCACAAGACAGCACTATTGATATAATTCCCTCAGATAGCACAGTACATAAAAAAACGCTGATTATTCCCTTTGAACCGGATATGTACATGAGCGACATGGATCGCGAAATTGGTGGTGTAAATCAATTGAATCAACCACAAATTGTAGAGCGCTTTCGTATTGCATTTGACCGTGTATTGGATAATACCGTTCAATTAAAGAATGAAACGCATACAATTCTGCACGATGAAACTACTGCAAATGAAAGTCAATTGGTAGAAATTTATTCTGGAATATCCTTTGTTTTCACACCTATTAGAAGAAACGAAAAGGAACGATTTATTACTAAAGTTGTTCCTAAAAAACAAGCAGCCCAAAAAGAAGCTACTATTAAAAACGGCGAAGTGTATACAGTGCGCGATACCATTGAGCGCTATATGAAAACAATTCTTATTGATACAACTTTGTTGGAGCGTTTGCAAGAAAAAACAAAAGCAGAGAATTTTTTATTCATCAATCAATTTGAATTAAGAAACAGTTTTGAGGATGTAATGCAATTGCAAAACGATACGTATGAACGTGAATTACGGGTGCATTATTCAGTACTCAACCGTGAAGGGAAAGAACTAAGTGGAGGGATTGCTAAATGCAAATTTGATAATCGCATCAAAGAAATAAGTCGCATAGTTGCTGTTTCGTTTCCTTGTGCAGCAAAGCAAATAAGCAAAGCTCTAGTCGACTATGAGCAATCGCTTGTGAAGGTCAAAAAATAAACTGAGTGATTAAATTACTCCAACAGATTTATTAGCTCGCCAAAAATGGGGGCTACTAAATATTTGCAGCATGTTCTTAAATTTTGATTTGTACTACTGTAAGTCAAGTCCAGTGCAATCGAACCTTAGTCTTTTCTTTTATAAAGTGGCACTGTTGAACAAGGCTCACCATACATAATACTTTTTGCTAGGGGTTGCAAAAGGCCTGTTAATTCTACAAAAGCGCCTTTGGGAATCGGTAGTTTGCCACAACCTTTTACAACAATTCTTGCGTCCTTGTATTGGGTTAAATTTAATTTTGCGAGTGTTTCCTGAAAAATACTTTGTTCTAATTGCTCCAGATTTCCGAATACAATTTTCTTTGCAAAAGGCGCTAAAGCAGCGGTGAGTAGCATATATGCCCAAGTGGGGACTATAGCATCGGTTGAGCAAGTGATGGCGACAAATTTATCTCGATAAGTACTCCAATCCATATCTTGTATAAATGCTCTAAATTCCTTTTCACGCAAAATTAACCCTTGAAAAAGTTGCTCTTTAATATCCACCAACACCCTTTCTCCTTCAGGATAAAACTCTTCCAAATCAAGCGTGATGAGACCGCTGGCAGCTACTTTATTTGTAATTTCCATGCTTACTTAGTGCTTTTTGTAACTTATACTTGAAAAAAATAGTTTTCAAAAACCATTATTTACATAAATCCTAATTCCAATTGTGCCACTTCACTCATCATGCTTTTTTCCCAAGGTGGCTCAAAAGTAATTTCAACTTTAGCTTTACGCACACCCTCTACTTCAGCTATCTTTTGTTCGGTTTCAGGAGGTAATGTTTCAGCAACAGGGCAGGATGGTGAGGTTAATGTCATTTTCACTTCCACCTCATTATCTGAATTAATATTTACTTCATAAATTAATCCCAGTTCCCAAATATCGACAGGTATTTCAGGATCATAAATAGTTTTTAATACATCAATTACCTTGTCTGCAAGTTCTTTATTTTCGGTGTTTATTATTGCTGCCATTCTGTATTAAACATTGGGGTTAGTAGTTAATGCCAAAGCATCCAATTTCATTTGTTTCACCATATTTAATAAGCCATTGCTGCGTGTTGGTGATAAGTGTTCCTTCAATCCAATTGTATCAATAAAACTTAATTTTGCTTGTACAATTTCTTCGGCGGTATGATTGCTTAATACGCGTATTAATAATGCAACCAAACCTTTCGTTATTATTGCATCGCTGTCGGCAGTATACCTAATTTTATTATCTATGTTTTCACTATGTAACCATACTTGCGACTGACAACCTTTTATTAATTTTTCAGCCACCTTGTAGTTAGCATCAATTAATGGAAGCTTTTTTCCAAGCTCAATCAGATGCTCGTATTTTCCTTCCCAATCGTCTTCAAACAATTCAAACTCTTCGCAAATTTCCCTTTCGGTTTCTTCTATTGTCATTAATATAGCCGCTTATTGATGCTTATTCCCCGAATTATTTCAACATTTTAACTGCCTTATTTACTCCCTTAGTTAAAGCATCTATTTCCTCAAAAGTATTGTAAAATGCAAAGGAGGCGCGTATAGTTCCCGGTATTCCAAATCGTTGCATAAGTGGTTGGGTACAATGATGACCTGTTCGCACAGCAATTCCTTGTTGATCTAAAATAGTACCTACATCAAAAGGATGCAGCCCTTCAATAACAAACGAAAGCACACTTGCTTTATGTTGGGCAGTACCAATAATTTTGAGTCCTTCAATGGCTTGTAATTGAGCAGTTGCATAGTTTAATAAATCTTGCTCATAGCGTTGAATCAGTTCAAAACCAATTGAGTTAACATAGTCAATAGCACTCGCTAAACCTATTGCCCCTTCTATATTTGGTGTTCCTGCTTCAAATTTTTGTGGTAATTCTGCATATTCCGTTTTTGCAAAACTCACTGTTTTTATCATGCCTCCTCCTGTTTGATATGGGGGCAAAGTATTTAGGAGTATTTCCTTTCCGTAAAGTATTCCAATGCCGGTGGGTCCAAATAGTTTATGACCACTGTACACATAAAAATCACAATCCAGTTGTTGCACATCTACCTGCATGTGCGGAACTGCCTGTGCTCCATCCGCAACAACCAATACATTGTTTTGATGCGCAATGTTGCACATTTCCTGAATAGGATTAATGCTGCCAAGGGAATTTGAA